>Ga0315535_1001134_pt1 | contig 18136 bp, 16 predicted proteins | sample SalMarSW160220MG_2_FD_203092 | JGI IMG/M metagenome (GOLD analysis project Ga0315535, IMG submission 203092) | Salt marsh sediment microbial communities from the Plum Island Ecosystem LTER, Massachusetts, United States - Salt Marsh Sediment SW1602-20 ... | reverse complement strand
GCAGCCCCCTTGGCAATCCTGGCCAGCGATCTGCTGGCCGCCACGGCCGTCTTCTCGGGCCTGTGGTGGACCGGGATCGAGCTGAACATCTCCTCGATGATGGGCCTGACCATGGTGATAGGTATCTCGTCCGAGGCCGCCATCTTCTACATGACCCAGTGGAAGGAGTCGGTCTCCGGGCTTGGCTTCGGCGAAGCCCTGGTGGCCGCCGGGCGCCTGCGTTTCCGGCCGATCCTGATGACCGTGATGGCCGCAATACTGGCGCTATTGCCCCTGGCGCTTGCCATCGGCGAAGGGGCCGCCATGCTGCAACCGCTGGCCATTGCCATCATCGCAGGCTTAATCCTGACTGTGCCGCTTTCTCTTTTGGTGCTACCTGTGATCTTCAGCAGCCTAAATCGAGCGTGATCTGAGCTGTAGCCTTTGGGCTGCAATTGTTGCGTCCATAGTGCTATCAGGCTACATTTTCTCGGGCCCGCTTACCGCCGGCGAGAAAGAAAACAACTAAATATCAATAAGATCCAAGAACATCATCCTAGCCAATTGACTTGGTCCAAAAGATGCACTAAGGGTGACTGTCTCTTGGCAACGATCGAATTTAAAGTGCATGTATAAACTTGGCTTTTTCTTAAAAGGAGGTAGTCGCATGAGAGCAAAATGGTTTATAGTGTTGTTGGCTGCCTTGGCCATGATTTGGGTAGCTTGTGGAACCGGAACTTCGCCGGATTCGAAGTCGCTCGGACAGGATCAGGATTCGATAATCAACGGCTGGGCGCCCGACAAGCCCATGCACGACGCCGTCGTCTCGTTGCATCAGCGAAGCGGCGACTACTGGTACGTGAACATCTACTGCTCGGGCACGCTGATCGCGCCCAACGTGGTGCTGACCGCGGCCCATTGCCTTGACGAAGGCAATCGCAAGGTCAATCCAATGGAACCGACCGACCTGGTGGTCTATGTCGGCGACAGCCCGACCGACGATCCCAATCCGCATGTCTACACCGTCGCCCAGGTCTTGATTCACCCTGCCTACAACAGCCGAACGATCACCAACGATCTCGGCCTGATTCGGCTCAACTCCTCGCCGAGCGTCACGCCCGTGCCGGCCCTGCCCCAGAGCCTCGGCTTCACCTCCGCGGACGAGGGACATCTCAATCTGAATTTCGCAGGCTTCGGCGAGGATGAGAACGGCAACTACGATCACAAGCTGCAGTTCGACGGCCTGCTGGATCACATCCAGTCGGCCGGCCAGATCTACTACTACCAGTACGAAGGCGGTCCCTGCTTCGGCGACTCGGGCGGGCCGGCCTTCGTCATGCGCAACGGCGCAGCCTACGTCGGCGGCATGACCTCGTACGGCGATTCGCAGTGCGCGACCTACGGCGTCGACACCCGCGCCGATGCTTACGAGAGCTGGATCAACGATTTCATCGGCGTGGTCCCCGAGCCCGACTGCAGCGCAGACGGCACCTGCAATCCCGAGTGCGCCGAGGGCGCCGATCCTGATTGCACCTTGCCGCCCGACTGCAGCGCAGACGGCTTCTGCAATCCCGAGTGCGTCGAGGGCGCCGATCCTGATTGCTCGACCCCCGGCCCTGTCTGCGGTGACGGCTACTGCGACGGTGGAGACGAAAATTGCGACAGTTGTCCTGCCGATTGCCCCTCGCTATACAAGCACAGCCGCATGATCGCCTGCTGCGGCAACGGCGTCTGCGAGCGGGATGAATCCAAGCACGCAACCTGCCCGGTAGACTGCCAGTAGACTAAAAGACCAGAATGCAAAGCCGGGCCCCGCGATCGGGGCCCGGCTTTTTTGTTGCCATTTTTCGTGTCCAGATGGCCACAAAACGGGCTCGCCGGCCTGGTTGATTTCTTCCGGCAATCATAACAAAAGCCATTGTTACAGCTGCTTACAAGCAAGGACAGCTGATTGGCACCCAAGTTGCAATTTTCACCCCCTGCGATTTGGGCGAACAAAACCATGAGTAAAAAAAGAAAGCGAGGCTGCCGTGACGATAAAAATATGCGGGGGCGTCCTGCTGGGCGCACTGATGTTGTTTTCACAGGATGCTCAGGCCCAGCAAGAAGAACGGGCCGACAAAACCCTTTCTCCGTATTTTTTTGTGGAAAACGGAGATCCGGCAGTTGATCGTTTGCCGCTATCCAAAACCCGGGTGGACGTTGTCATCGCCGGCGTGATCGCCAGCGTCAAGGTGACCCAGACCTGGACCAACCGGGGAACACGACCGATCAACGCCCGCTACATTTTTCCCGCCTCTACCCGGGCGGCCGTGCATGGTCTGACAATGACCATCGGCGACAAGCTGATTCGGGCAAAAATCGAACGGCGCGAAAAGGCCCGGGCAAAATACGAAGCCGCCAAGCGGGAGGGCAAGAGCGCGGCCCTGCTGGAGCAGCAACGTCCCAACGTGTTTTCCATGAACCTGGCCAACGTCATGCCGGGCGACGTTATCGATGTCGAGTTGGAGTACACCGAACTGCTGGTGCCCAGCGATGGAGTCTACGAGTTCGTCTATCCCACCGTGGTGGGGCCCCGTTACTCATCGCAACCCGAAGCCACGGCCAAGGAGTCTGACAAGTGGGTCAGCAATCCCTATCTGCATGCGGGCCGCGCACCCACCAGCGAGCTTTACATCAAGACCATGCTGTCGGCGGGCATGCCCATCCAGGACGTGTCCTGCATCAGCCACCAGGTGTCCACCCGATTCATCTCAGAGTCGCTGGCGAGCGTTGAACTGGATCCGTCCGAGAAGCAGGGCGGCAATAGGGACTTCATACTGCGCTACCGCCTGTCCGGCAAGCGGATCGCCTCGGGACTGATGCTCTTCGACGGCTTGAATGAGAAGTTCTTCTTGCTCATGGTGCAGCCACCCGAGCGAGTATCTCCTCGCCAGATCCCGCAGCGCGAGTATATTTTCATCGTGGATGTCTCCGGCAGCATGAACGGGTTTCCGCTGGACGTGACCAAGATCCTGATGAACGAGCTGATCGGCAACCTGAGGAAGACGGATACTTTCAACGTCGTGCTGTTTGCCGGCAGTTCCAGGGTTATGTTTCCCGAATCGGTGCCGGCCACGCGTGAGTACATCGACAAAGCCAAATACTTCATGTCCAGCGAAAGAGGAGGAGGCGGAACCGAGATGCTGGCGGCTATCAAGCGGGCCTTCGCCTGCCCCAAGCGGGAAGACTCCTCGCGCAGCATAGTCTTGATTTCCGACGGTTACGTGTCCGCCGATCAGTCGGTCTTCAGCTTCATTCATGAGAATCTCGACCAGGCCAACATGTTTTCGTTCGCTATAGGAAGATCGGTAAATCGTCACCTGATGGAGGGCGTCGCCAAGGCCGGCAAGGGAGAAGTATTCGTGGTCACCCGCCCCGAAGACGGCCCAGAGACCGCCCGGCGCTTCAAGGAGTATGTCGAGAGCCCGGTCTTGACCGGGATCAAACTTTCCTTTGAGGATTTTCGAGCCTATGGCATCGAACCCGAGAGCATTCCCGATCTCTTCGCCAGCCGCCCGCTGGTAATCTTCGGCAAGTACCAGGGTGAGGCCAAGGGTCGTCTCAAGATCGAGGGTGTCAGCGGCAACGGTAGTTTTGCCCGGATCTTTGACGTGTCCGAGACCAAGGCGCTTACGACCAACCGGGCTTTGCGCTATCTGTGGGCCCGTACCCGGATAGCCAACCTGTTGGACTTTCACTCCGGTAACGAGGATGTCGAAGAAGAGATCAGCTCCCTGGGCCTGACCTACAATCTGCTGACGCCGTACACCTCTTTTATCGCGGTCTACGAGCGCATCCGCAACCAGGCCGGCGACGCCAAGGACATAACCCAGCCTTTGCCCCTGCCCGCGGGTGTCTCTGAACTGGCCGTGGGCAACGGCTCTGTCACCAGCGGTGACGAGCCGGGCCTGTTGGCTATATGCTTTCTTATGTTACTGATTATCTCGGGCGCTGTTGCCAGGCAACGTCGCCGTATTGCTACAGGCTACCGGAGCTAGACAGTTGACTTTTCTCAGGCGCAACGGATTCTGGCTTGTGCTGGCAGCCTGCCTGGCCTTTGGCATCAAGTACCACTACAGTCGGGCCGAGGCCGGCCAGTTGAAGTGGATTTTAGCTCCCACCACGCGCCTGGTGGAAGCGCTCAGCGGTGACCACTTCATCTGGGAGACCCATGCCGGCTACTTCAGCCAGGAGCAGCGCTTCCTGATCGCGCCGTCCTGCGCCGGGATCAACTTCTTGATCATGGCCTTTGCCATGTCTGCCTGGTTTGCCCTGCCGCGGCTCTCATCTCACCGCAGACGCTGCCTGGCTGTTTTTCTGGCCTTGGCGGGAGCATACGGACTGGCCATCTTGATCAATACGCTGCGAATAATCTTGTCTCTTTACACCAAGGGCTATCAAGCTCCGTTTGGACTCGATCCCTCCCAGGTTCATCGCTTGACGGGAATCGTCGTCTACTTTACATCGCTGATGGTCTTGTACACGCTGTTGCAGCGAGTGTTTCCCGGCAAGGGGGCGACAGTTGAAGCTCGGAGCTAAAGCTCATATGTGGGTGCCTTTGTTCTGGTATCTCCTGGTGGCCCTGGGAATACCCTGGCTGAACGGGAGCAGTATCGAATTGGAGCACGTGATCTGGGTGAGCTGTGTTCCTGTGGCACTTTGCTTGATGCGCGTTGCCTGTCTTCAGATCTCGCCCTGGATAAAGAGCAAGATGCGCCTGCCGCTGCGTTCGCCGGCGAAGTCGAAATTGTTGTCTTGCGTAAGACCTCCGAATTCACGGAACTTGAACCCGAGCAGGTCGAAGGCCTCGATGCCGGTGGAAACCTTGAACGGCTGATGCATGAAAGCCCAGGCAACCCTGGCGTTCAGTCGCCACCAGGCCGGCACGCGCTCGAAAACGCGGCCCGCCAGGCTGCCGGCGGGACTCGAAAAGCTGATATCGAAAGCGCTACAGTAAAAAGCGCGCAGCGAGATTGTCCACCCGGCCTCACCGCTCAGGTCGGCGCCGGCGGCCATTCTCCAGACCGGCTCTCCCTCGCCGAACTTCCCGGAGCCGTTCTCGAACAGCTGGCGATAGCCGGCCTGAAAAAACAGGCGCGATTTCTTGGTTGGCAAGTAGATCGTTTCTATCTCGACATCGTAGCCGTCGCTGCCTGCGGTGTTCTGGAAATTGAAGCCCGGCCCGTTCAGTCGCGGAATACGCAGGCCGCCGACCTGGATGTATTCCATGGCGTTCGGGTCGAGCGTGAACCAGATAGAATCCCGGTACCAGTTGTAGGCCAGATCTACACGCAGCACGAAGCGGCCGTCTGCGAAGCTCGCCCGATATCCCAACTCGAGGCTGTCGATGGTCTCGTTTCGTAAATTCGGGTTGGCCATGCTCAGGCTGGTAAGTCCCGGGTCAATGGGATTTTCAAGGCGCACACTCAGCGACGACTCGAACAAGGTCGGCTTCTGGAAAGCGTGGGCATAGCCGAGCCGAATAGTGTGATTGGCGCCGGGCGATAACACCAGCGCGGCGCGCGGGCTGAACTCGTACTCGGTGATCGAGTTGTAGTCGAAACGAAGGCCGGCGGTCAGCGAGAGGGGCATGAAGTCGTCGTTGCCCAGGCGCTTCATTAAAGTTTTCAGATCGAGTTCGTCCTGGGCGTAGACGCCGAAGCGGTGCTCTATCATTAGCGGGTCGACCAGTACTTCGGAGTGGTAGCGGTTGAAAACGTACTCGACACCGTAGGTCAGCCGGTTGGCCACAAACTCGAGCGAATGTTGCGCGCTGGTCACGAACTTGTCTATCCGGGCTACCGTGCTCGGCACCTCGGCAAGTTTCAGATTGTTCAGCGGCGGATAGATCAACTTGAAACCGAAATCGAGATCGAACATCCACAGATCATAGTAGGTTTGGATGCTGAGATCGCCGAGATCGAGGCACGCCAAAGCGTATATACTCTTGCCGTCCCTGACAGTCGTGTCCCCGAGATTGGTGTAGAAACGGCCCTTGCCGTCGTAGATACCCGTATCGATTCTCAGCGAATTTTCGCCTCCCAGATCTATCGACCCGACCAGCCTGCCCCTGGAAACTTCGCGCCCGGAGACGTCCCGGGATGTCCACATGTCCTCGCGTTCGAGGCCGCCCGAGATGGCCAGTGCCAGCGGTCCGAACACGGCGCTGCCGCGGCCCTCGAGTTCGAATTGCCCGTGTTCTCCTCCGCGCAACGAAGCCATTGCCCGGGGCGTGTCTCCGGGCTTGCGGGTGATGACGTTGACCACGCCGGCGTAGGCGTTCGAGCCGTACAGGGCCGAGCCCGGACCGCGGATGACCTCGATGCGTTCGACGTCGTCCATTGAAAAATGCTGCACGGTCCACATCGGAAACCCGAAGAACTCGAAGGTCACGTCCCGCCCGTCGACCAGCAGCAGCATCGTATCGGAAGTGATATAGGTCAGGCCGCGGATGCCAATCGTGTACCACAGCGGCTTGACCATGTTGATGTCCATGTTCGGAATCAGGCGCAGGGCTTCGGGCAGCGTTCTTGCTCCGGAGGCCACGATATCCTCGCGGGTCAGAACGCTCACAGCGGACGGGCTCAGTTCGAGCGGCTGGATATGCCTGGCCGCGGAAGTAATGGTCTCGGCCGGGGCGAAGTACATCTGCATCTCGAGATCTTCTTCGCCCTCTTCCTGAGCAAGGGCCGGGTTATCGGCCCACAACATTGCGCCAAGCACGAGAAGGATCAGATCGAGAGACCGACGCCTGCGGTATCCGCGCATGTCAAACTGCTCCAGTCTGTGACATGCGCAGAGGGTACACCAACTCCGGCCGGATGACCAGCAAGACAACAGCGGCTTACACAGGTTGCGATCAGCCGGGCTTTCAGCGAATTCTGCGGCCGGGGGCTATGCCGCGGCGCTGCCGCTCGCGGGGCCCCGAGTGGCCGGCCGGGCGCCAGTCGCGCGGCCCGGTGATACGCTGCATGTGCTCCAGCCGGCCCTGGCGTTTTAGGCGCTCGTAGATCAGCAGCCAGGCGCAGGGCACCTCCGGATCGATCTCGCAGTGCCCGTCGCGCGAACCCCCGCAGGGCCCGTTCAACAGACTCTTTGAGCAACGGGCCAGCGGGCAGATCCCGGCCGTGCCGGTCAACAAACAGTCCCCGCAGCCCTGGCACTTCTCGCGCCAGACGCCCGCCTCGTCGGCCGCGCCCATGAAGGTCGTGCTCAAGCCGGGGATGATCGGCAGATCTTCTTGAACGTCGGCCAGCGTCTGCACTCCCACCCCGCAACCGAGCGAGAGGACGGCATCGCAATCCGGCTCGATCTTCAGGTAGCTCTCGACCAGATCGCGCTCGCACTGGCGCTCGATTACTGCCACCACCAGATCCGGCGGCTTGCCGCTGAAATGCTCCGGGTGCGAAAGATCGCGGGCAAGATCGTGCGCCTCGGCCTCGCCGCCCGTCCGGCAGACGGTCACACAGCCCCCGCAGGCTAATAGCAACACTTTCGAGAAACCTTCGATCGAGGCGGCAATCTCAGAAAGCGGTTTCAGATCGGCGACGATCATCGGGTCGGCTTCCTTTCTTCTTCTCTCGTCTGCCCGCCGGGCCGGCCGGCCCTGCCCTGGTGTGCCGCCCGGTGGCGCGGACAAAGGCGCGTCGTTATCTCGGCAAACTCGGAGGCTAGATTCGCATCGAGCCGGAAGCTATGCAGCGGATTGCCGCAAACCTCACAGCGCACCATTTTCAGGCTGACCACCTCGTCCCAGCGGTTTTCCAGGATGTGCTCGAACTCCACCGCCTGTTCGGGGCAAACTCGAAGACAAGTCGCGCAGCGGGCACAGCGGGCCATGTTGTGCAGCAAGGTGCGGTTATCACCTTCGTCTCTGTAGTCGAGTGCTCGAGCCGGACAGTTCTGCACGCAGGCCAGGCAGCCTGTGCACTTGTCGTTGACTTGGAAAAACGACGTTTTCATGAATACCTCATTGATTGAAATTCACAAGGCTGCCGATCTTCCCGGCGGCTCTCACGGTCGCTTCGGCCATGCGCGTCATCTTTTCGTCGCCGATGCTGGTCGTGAACCCGACCACCCAGGCGGCGGCCAGCCGGCCGCCTCCCAGATCGATGGCCGCGGCCACCGCGCGCACGCCCGCCAGATACTCTTCGTCGTCCAGGGCATAGCCACGCCTTCGCACTTGATTCAACTCGTCTGCATAACGAACCGGATCGACGATTGAGTGTCCGGTATAGCGGGAAAGGCCCAACCGCCCAAGCAAGGCCTGCACCTCGGTCTCGGGCATGACCGCCAGAAGCGCCTTTCCGGTCGCCCCGGCCAGAAGCGGAATTCTGGTCCCCGGCGGCGCGGAAATCTTCAATTCGTGGGCGGGCTCGGTGACCGAGATGATCGAGACGTGATCGCCCGCCCGCACTCCAAGAAACACGGATTCGCGCGATTCCTCCATCAAGCGCTGCATGACCGGACGTGCCGCCTCTGAAAGATCCACCACCGGCGACACGGCCCGGCCGAGTTCGAAAAGCGTTGTCCCAAGCCGGTAACGCTTGGTCCGCCCGTCGCGGGTCAAGGCCCCGGCATCCAGCAAGGCTGCCGTAATCCCGTGGACCGTGCTCTTGCCAATCTGCAGGCTGCGGGCCAGATCGCTGATACTCAACCCGCGCTCGCTGTGCGATACCAGATCGAGTATTCGAAAAGCCTTGCTGATGATCGGAGCCCGGTACAAATAGGTCACCTGTTCGTTATAGTGAACAAAAGGCATCTAACTATTAACCTGGCACCTGGCGCCTGTCAACCAGAAAAGGGCCCAATAGCCAAGAACAGTCCGTGTCATATACATTTATTATTGACAGGGACAAGGCATGTGCTATGTATGGACGCTGACTATTGTTCGCCATAGTAGTCACTATTACGAGTGAAACTGCCAGGGAGAAAACCATGGCCATAGACGACAAGCAATCGACGGCCGAAGGCCTGCGCAAGACGCGGACCTACGGGAAGTTCAGGTGCCACAACCCGAGTTGCATGGGCAGGCTGCAACCCGGAGCCGGTGAGAAGCAGGTCAAGTGCCCGGAGTGCGGCATGGAGTACCGCGTTTACTGGATCCGGCCCGACTTCCCGAGGATCCGCGGCCCGGTCTGGGAGACGAACCGCAAGCTGGCGGCCGAGGCATTGAGCAAGCTTACGAAAGGTAAGGAGGATTTGTGAGATGGCCTTGAAGAGAAAGATAGCCTACATCGACCTTTCGAGCGGCAAGACAAAAGTGAAACCCATTCCGATCGAGATCCGCAAGAAGTTCCTCGGCGGCCGCGGACTGGACGCCTACCTGCTCTACAATCACACCAAAAAAGGCATCGACCCACTCGGCCCCGACAACGCTTTGTTGATAAGCGGCGGCCTGCTGACCGCAACCTGCGCCTCGGCCACGGCCCGGACGCACATCATGGCCAAGTCTCCGCTTACGGGACTGCTTGGAAGCGCCAACATGGGCGGCTTTTTCGCTCCGGAGTTGGCCTGGGCCGGATTCCACCACCTGGTCATTACGGGCCGCGCCGAGAAGCCGGTCTACATCTTCATCCACGACGGAGAAATCGAGATCCGCGACGCGGCCGCCATCTGGGGCATGAGCACCACCGAAGCGCAGTGGGCAATTCGGCGGGAACTTAGCGACGACGAGATAAAGAGCCTGGTGATCGGCCAGGCCGGGGAAAACCTGGTGCGCTTCGCCAACGTCATGACCGGCATCAAGAATTCCGGCGGCCGCAGCGGCATGGGCTGCGTGATGGGCTCGAAGAATCTCAAGGCGGTGGCCGTCCGCGGCACCGGCGACATCGCCATTGCCCATCCGATGGAGGCGCTCGAGTATAACAAGCGTTTCATCGACCAGATTACCTCATCCAAGGTCAACCAGACCCAGGGCACTCTGGGCACTCCCTTCATCTGGGGGGCGACCAACTCCTGGGGCGGCATCAGGACCCGTAATTTCCAGTACAACCAGTGCGAGTACGCCGATGATATCGAGCCCGAGCGGATCGACGAGATCGCCACGGAAACCATCGGTCCTTACCACATGACCGGCTGCTTCGGCTGTCAGGTCCACTGCCGGGCGCAGTACAAGATCCCCTCAGGTCCCTACGCCGGAAAATATGACGAGGGGCCCGAGTACACTTCCCAGGGGGCCTTCGGCGGCGAGCCCGATTGCAAGAGCGCAGTAACGGTGCTGACCGGCAACCACCTGGTCGATCAGTACGGAGTGGACAACCTGGAGATCGGCAGCATCATCTCCTGGGCCATGGAGCTATACGAACTGGGCATTTTGACCAGCGAGCAGACGGACGGGCTCGATCTGCGCTTCGGCAACGACGAGGCGCTCTTAGAGATGGTGCACCGCATATGCAACCGCAAGGGCTGGCTGGGCGACACCTTGGCCGACGGGGGGATCCCGGCCGCGAAAAAGATCGGCAAGAAGTCCTTCGACTATCTGATCCAGGTCAAGGGCATGAGCAACCTGCACTCGGACGAACGGGCCACCCCGGCTCTGGCCCTGAACATCGCCACCGCCTCGCGCGGCTCGGATCACCTGCGCAGCCGGCCGGCCATCGACCTCTATCACCTGCCCGAGAAGGTGCTGCGCAAGATCTACTCCAGCCCGGTTGCCTACGACGGGCCGCTCAGTTCGGAGCACACCTCCTACGTCGGCAAGGCCTGGCAGGTCTTCTGGCAAGAGAATTGCTACATGGCCGTCGATTGCCTGGGCATCTGCAAATACCACACGGTTTTTCTCGGGCCGACCCTGCCGAACTTCGAAGACTGGCCAAAAGTGATCTACTACAACACCGGCCTGGAGATGAGCCCGACCGAGATCTGGGAGGTCGCCGAGCGCTGCAACATGATCGAGCGGCTGTTCAACCTGCGCGAGGGACTCATCCGCACCGATCTCGAAAAGGGCGACATGCTCAATCATCGCTATTTCGACGAACCTTGCAGGCGGGGTGCGCCCGAAGTGATCGGCGCCAAGATCGATCGTGACAAATTCAAGCAAATGATCGACGAGTTCTACTCCCACAAGGGTCTCGACGACAAGGGCCTCCCCCGGCCCGAAACGCTCACGCGCCTCGGCCTGCGGGACGAGCCGTCGCAAATGCTGTGATCGCTTTGAGGAGGTTCGCCATGCAAACCGGCAACAAGGTATTGAGAATCGACTACGAAAAATGCACCGGCTGCAGGTTGTGCGAGCTGGTCTGCTCGGTGCGCCACGATCATGTCTCCAACCCCGAACGCAGCCGCATCCGGGTCATAAAATGGGAGGCCGAGGGCGTCTACGTGCCGATGACCTGTCAACAGTGCGAGGACGCCCCCTGCGTCAACGCCTGCCCGGCCAAGGCCCTTGCCCGCAACCAGGAGTTGGGACGAGTCGAGATAGATTATGACGTCTGCATCGGCTGCCGCACCTGCGTCTCGGTTTGTCCCTTCGGCGCCATGAATTTCATCGCTTCCGATCGCCGGGTGACAAAGTGCGATCTTTGCGACGGGGATCCCCAGTGCGTGCGTTTCTGCGAAGTAGAAGCTATCGAGTTCATACCGGCCTCCGAAGTCGGGCATGACAAGAGGCGTAAGGCCGCCCGTCGCCTGCAGCAGTCAGAAGGCAAGGCGACGGCCTTGCTGGCCGATGCCTGACCGGACATACACCTGCCGGCGCTCGAATTGACAGTGCACTTGCCGGGTGTTAGGTTCACCTGAATTTCGCTTGTTCTGACTACTACGAGGAGGGAAGTCATGCGTATACGGATTTTTTGCAGTGTTTTTCTTCCGGCGCTCGGCCTGCTGGCCCTGCTTGCCGGGCCGTCCGGTGCGGCCGACAAGGACGCCAAGTATTTCCAGCAACAGTTCAACCGCTTCAGCAAGGTGATCGCCGATCTCAAGGAGGCCGACGTCACCGAGGGCGCCGCCAGCGACATCGAGATGATCCGTACCTGGATCGGGCAGGCCCAGGCCTTTTTAGCCAATGATCGCATCGACGACATCGAACCGATCATGAAAAAGATCGAGGCCCAGGCCCAGTATATACGCGCCAAGATAAACCGCCTGGCGGCCGAGAGCGAGGCCGAGGAGGCAGAGGCGCTGGCCAGTAACGCCGAAGAATTGGCCAACAAGGCAACAAAAGCCGCTGATGCCGCCGAGGAGAAGATGAAGGCCCTCGAGGCCAAGGGTTTATAGGAGAACGTGCCATGAAAAAGCTTCTGATATCCATGTTGGCCCTGCTGGCTGTCTCCGCCCTGTGCTTCTGCGGCCCCGGTCCGCGCCCGTCCGAGTTGGTCAAGGCCGACCGAATGGTGCTTAATAAGTCAAATGCCGCCTTGGCCGCCAAGGCGGCCCCTCAGATGTTCAAGCTCAGCCAGCGTTACTACAAGTTGGCCGAGGAGGCTTTCGACGACGGTGAACAGGACGACTGCATCTATTACTCGACCATGTCGGCCATTATATTCTCGACCGCCATGGAGCAGGCGAAGCGCCTGGCCGCCGAAGACCGCAACGCTAAAGCCAAGCAGCGCCTGGCCGCGGCCGAAAAGGTCACGGTCAACCAGGAAGCCCGCCGGGCCGACGCCGAGAAACGTGCCGGGCGCATGGAGGAAATTATAGCGCTGAAGTCGAAGCTGAATGCCGAGAAGACCAAGTCCAAACGCGACAAGGCGCGTGTCGCCGCCGAGCTGAAAAAGGCCCAGGCGGATGCCAAGGCCAAGCTCGAGGCCGAGCAGAAGGCCGCCGCCGAGCGACTGGCTGCGGAGCAGGCCCGGGCCGAGGAGTTGAAGAAGGAAAAAGAGGTCCAGGAAGTGCTGGCCAAGGCGTCTTCGAAGATCCAGATGGCCGAGGCGCTGGACGCCAACAAGTACGATCCCGCCAATCTCGGCGGAGCCAAGACCTTCGTCGAACAGTCGAAGAAGGCGCTCGGAGAGAAGCGCTTTGCAAACGCTCTCGACCTGGCCAAGATGGCGGTCACCAAGATCGACCTGGCCACTGCCAAGGCCCAGGAGGAGTACAAAAAGAGCAAGAAGGAGACAGAGCTGCTACAAGAGCGCGAGAACCTGTTCAAGGAGGCCAACGGCATCGGTGGCATCGAGGTCAAGACCGAGAAGCGCGGCGTGGTGCTGACGTTGCGCGACATGTTCGCCCCGGGCAAGGCACTGGTGCTGCCCGAGCGTACCTACATGCTCGACAAGATCGCGGGGCTTGCCAAGAAATACAGCGACTATCCCTTGGTGGTCGAGGGCTACACCGACTCGCGCGGCCACGAGACCTCCAACCTGGCCCTTTCCCAGAGCCGGGCCCAGTCAGTGCTCGATTATCTGGTGCAGCAGGAGAAACTCGGGTTCAACCGCGTCAAGGCATCCGGCTACGGCGAGTCGCGCCCGGTGGCCGACAATTCGAGGGCCAAGGGACGCGCCCAGAACCGCCGGGTCGAGATCATCTTCCTGTTCAGGTAGAACCCCCGCTCTTACAGGGCCACGCGGTAGGCCGCGCCGAACATGAGTTGCACCCAGTCGGCGCCGTTGCTCAGGTCTTTGAAGGCGAACTCGACAAACAAATCCAGGTCGCCCACCAGGGTGTACTGGCCCTTGAAAGTCATCGGCACCGCCGCATCGCTGTTGCTGCCCAGGTAGGCCAGCACCCCGAACTCGAGCGAGATCGCCAGCGGTTCGATTGGTTGAACCAGAACCCCGGCGTCGACTTGCAACAAGAAGTAGTTCGGCGCGGGGTCGTGGCCGATCAGGAATCCCATTCCGAGATCGCCGATCAACGCGAACATGTCGCTGAGTTTGAACTTCACCGGAGCGCCGGCAAGCATGGTCACCGCCGAGCCGCCCCAGTAGGCGAAAAATTTCTTGGAAAACGGGATGAACAGTTGCAGTTGCCCGGCCGCTCGCAGCTTGCCGTCCAGGAATTTGCCAAACTCGTACAAACCGTAGAGCCTCATTCCCGCATAGACATGGGGAGAGAATGACAGCGCCAGGTCGATTCCGGCTTCCAGGTTGTCGATCATACCAAATCCGGCGCCCAACATGGTCGAGAACCAGTTGTCGCCGCCATGAAAGAAGTCGATGTCGAAGTTCAGCCGCGGCTCGAGGGTCATCCTGGGCAACGCCAGGGGCCGGTCGATCTCGGATACCGGGTAGCCTCCCGGCAAAACCACCTCGGGAGTAGTCTCCGCTATCGGCGTCTCCTTCTCTTCGGCGGCCTTGGGAGACGCCCAGGGATCGGTCTCCGAGTCGCCCTCTGTGCCTACCTTCTTGTCTTCTTCCGTCTTCTTGGTGTCTGTTCCGCTTTTGCCCGTATCTTCCGTGGCCGTATCGCCGCCGGTCTCGCCCTCTTGCGCTTGCGCGAGATCGATCCAACCCAGCAAGACAACCGCCATTACCACCGAAATGATAGTCCTCATTGCCGCCCTCCTCGAAATAGTAATCCTGCCGTGGTCACACAAAACTGAGGCGGAAGGATTCGAACCTTCATTGGCGGAGCCAAAGTCCGCTGTCCTGCCCTTAGACGACGCCTCACCAGCCAAGGCCATGCCTACCAGCGAACCCGGCCCAAGTCAAGAAGCGGCCCAATCAAGCGGCCGGACGGCTACAAATTTTTTACAAATCTTTTACCAGCTTGCAACCACTCGGGGCCGATTGTGCGCTTGAATGAAAAAGTGAAGACTCATTCTTACGAAACCTGGTAAAAGAAGAAAGGAGATTGTCATGCACTGGTTCAAGACATTCCTGGGGGCGGCCCTGGCGCTTACGCTGTTCGGGGCCTGCGGGGCGCAGGCCGGGCAGGTTCGGCTCGGCTTCGACGTCAGCCACCCGATGCTGCTGGCCGGGCACAAGCAGACGACCTACCTCAAGATCGGGCTTACCGGACTGGCGCTGGCGTCCGAGAGAGAACGGGCGCCGGTCAACGTGGCCATCGTGCTCGATCGTTCGGGATCGATGAGCGGGATGAAGATCCGCCGCGCCAAGGAGGCCGCCATCATGGCCATCGATCGCCTCGGCCCCGACGACATCGTTTCGGTGGTGGCCTACGACCAGAACATCAACGTGCTCGTGCCGGCAACCAAGGTCACCGACAAACAATACATCTTCAACGCCATCAACCGTCTCCATCCGGGAGGCATGACGGCGCTGTTCGGCGGCGTCAGCAAGGGCGCCCAGGAAACGCGCAAGTTCCTGGTGCGCAACCAGGTCAACCGGGTGATTCTGCTTTCCGACGGCCTGGCCAACGTCGGCCCGTCGTCCCCGGACGCCTTGGCGGCCCTGGGCGCCAGCCTGATCAAGGAGGGCATCTCGGTCACCACCATCGGTCTCGGACTGGGTTACAACGAGGACCTGATGGTCAAGCTGGCCCGCGCCTCGGACGGCAACCACGCCTTCGTGGAAGGCCCGGAGCAGCTGGCCCGGATCTTCAACTACGAGTTCGGCGACATTCTCTCGGTGGTGGCCAACGACGTCAACGTCGTGATCAGCTGCTCGCCGGGCGTCCGCCCGGTGCGCGTTCTGGGCCGGGACGCCGACATAGTCGGCCAGACTATCACCGCCAGGCTCAATCAGATCTACGGCCGGCAGGAGAAATACATCCTGCTCGAAGTCGAAGTGGACGGCTCGCCGGCCGGACAGACCCGCCCGCTGGCCTCGGTCTCGGTCGATTACACCGACATGGCGGCCAAGCACAAGGCCCACATCGAAGCCAGAAAGAGCGTAATCTTCACCGGGTCGGCCAAGCTCGTCAAAGACAACACGAACTCGAAGGTGATGATCGCCGCCGTGGAACAGGTCGCCAACGAGACCAACAAGCGCGCCCTGGCTCTTCGCGACCAGGGCAATATCCACGAGGCGCGCCAGGTCCTGCTGGGCAACGAGCGTTACCTCAACGACAACGCCGTCAAGTACAGGTCATCGCGCCTGAAAAATTTCGGAAAAGCAAACAGGGCCGACTCCGACAACCTGTCTCCCGAGAGATGGGATCGGCAGCGCAAGCAGATGCGCAAGAAACAGTACGAGTTCGACTCCCAGCAGGCCTGGTGAGGTGCGGCTATACTTTGAAACCCAAGCTGATAATAATCCTGCTGTTGCTGGTCATGGTGCCCCTGGGCCTGTTGACCTGGCTCGGTTCGCGATTGATAGCAAGCCAGCGGGTCGCCGTCGAACGCTCTTTCTTGGCGCTGCAGCAAGCCAAGCTGGCCGACGTAGAGACTACAATCAGCAAGGTTTTGGCACGCCGCGAGCAACGGCTGGTCAAGTTGGGCGGTAGCCTGTCTCTGACTGCGGAAGCCATGAGAGAAACCGTGAGAAGCGAACCCTGGATCAGACAAGTGTTCTTGTTGGACCGGGACGGCAAGCTGCTGCATCCGTCCCCGGCCGGACCGCTCAGCATGGCCGAGCGGGCATTCATCAACCGGGCCGGTCAGATCTTCGACGATCGGGACGTTTTCTTGAGACCCGCGGGCGAACGTCCCGGCGAACGCCCGGCTCAGGCCGACCACGGCTGGTACACCTGGTACTGGCGCAGCGGTCTCAACATCCTGCTCTGGCAGCGACTTGGCAACGGCGCCATCCTGGGTTTCGAACTCGATCGCTTCAGGCTGATCGCCGACATCATCTCCGAGTTGCCCGACACCCGCTCGCCCGCGTCGCTGGAGGCCAGATTGACCTTGACCGATTCCCGTGACCGGGTCCTTTACCAGTGGGGCGACTACAACCCGGGCGAGAATGAGGCTCCCGCGACCAGCCTGGCCCTCGCTGCTCCCTTGAAGCCCTGGCACCTGGCAATCTACACCGGCGGTGTTTCCCCGTCGGGCGTATTCGATTCCGGCACCCAGTTCTTTCTGATCCTGGGACTTTGCGCCCTTGGCCTTGCCCTTCTGGGCCTTGCGATCTACTTTTACCGCGAGAGCTCGCGCGAGCTGCGCGACGCCGGCCAGCGGGTGTCTTTCGTCAACCACGTTTCCCACGAGCTAAAGACACCGCTGACCAACATTCGCATGTACGCCGAACTGCTGCAGGAGCACCTGGGCGGGGAAGACCAACGCGCAAGTCGTCACCTGGAGGTGGTCGTCAGCGAATCGCAGCGGCTGAGCCGGCTGATCGACAACGTCTTGACCTTCTCGCGCCACCAGCGCGGCACACTCAAACTGCGCAAGCTGCCCGGCGTAGTCGACGAGATCATCGGCCGGCTGCTCGAACAATCGGCCCGCGCGCTTTCGGAGAAAAACATCGAATTCGATTTCGAGCGCGGCGCCCCGCGGCGGGTGCTGTTGGACGAGGACGTGCTGAGGCAGATCATCAACAACCTGCTGACCAACGTCGAAAAGTACGCTCCGGGAGGCAGGCTCACGATCCGGACCAGCCAGGCCGAAAACCGCACCAGGATCACGGTTGCCGACTCGGGCCCGGGCGTACCGGCAAGTTGCAAAGAGCGCGTCTTCGAGCCGTTTTTCAGGCTGGGTTCCGCCGTCTCCGAGGGCGCCGCCGGAACCGGAATCGGTCTTTCGATTGCACGTGACCTTGCCAGACTTCACGGCGGCGACCTGGAACTTGTGCCCAGCGACTCGGGAGCCGTTTTCGAGATGACACTTGTTACCGAGACGGAGTCCCAAGATGAAAGTGCTGATTGCCGAAGATGACGTCCTGACCCGGGAAGGTTTGCAAGAAATACTCGAAGCCGAGGGTTACACGGTGATAACCGCCGCGGACGGCAAACAAGCCGTCGAATTGTTCGAGAGTCAGAGACCGGATTTCGTCTGTCTCGACATCATGATGCCGGCGGCCTCTGGCTACGATGTCTGCCGCGAGATCAGGGCCCTCGACAAAAACGTCGGTTTGATCTTCATCAGCGCCAAATCCGAAGAACTGGACAAGGTGCTGGGGCTCGAGCTGGGGGCCGACGATTTCATCGTCAAGCCGTTCGGGGTCAAGGAAGTCGTGGCCCGGGTCAGAGCGGTCACCCGCCGCTGCCTTGCGAAAAAGCACCAGCCGGAGCTCAGCGAGTTTCGCATGGGCGAGCTTGTGATCTTTCCGGCCAAGCTGCGCGGCCGGCGCGGCGACGAGCAACTGGAGTTCAGCTTGCGCGAGATAAAGCT
>Ga0315535_1001132_pt1 | contig 18151 bp, 16 predicted proteins | sample SalMarSW160220MG_2_FD_203092 | JGI IMG/M metagenome (GOLD analysis project Ga0315535, IMG submission 203092) | Salt marsh sediment microbial communities from the Plum Island Ecosystem LTER, Massachusetts, United States - Salt Marsh Sediment SW1602-20 ... | reverse complement strand
CGAGGAAACAGGCCTGGGCTCGGCTGAAGACAACGTGAAAAAAATCGAATCTTCGTGCCGGGTTTTGGGCATGGAAGACCTGGCCCCCGAAGTCTACGCTGGCGACAAGGGCCTGACCGTCATAGAGAGAGTCCCGATAGGCGTTATCGCGTCAGTCAATCCGGTGACGAACGGTGTTCCCACCATACTTTTCAATGGTATCATGATGCTGTCGGGCGGGAATACGGTCATCAACAACCCGCATCCCAAGACAAAAGGTTCATCGGCCGGAGCCATTCGGGACCTGAATAGAGTCATCGTGGATGCAGGGGGACCGGCGAATTGTATCTGCTGTCTCGAGGAACCCTCGGTCCCATCCGCCCAGAAGCTGATGACCCATCCCCATGTTGGCCTTATTGCCGTTACCGGCGGCCATGGGGTGGTTGCCTTTGCATCCAAGACCGGCAAAAGAGTCATTGCAGGTGGTCCGGGAAATCCGCCGGTTGTGGTGGACGAAACAGCGGATCTGGATAGGGCCGCGAGGTGCATTATCGAGGGCGCCTCGTTTTCCAATTGCATGGCCTGTGCAAGTGAAAAGGAAATCTTTGTGGTGGAATCCGTTGCCGAGGGGCTTAAACAGCACCTGAAACTCTACGGTGCCTATGAAATTTCCCGGGAACAAGGGGAAGAGCTTCTGCGCCATATTTTTAAGGAGATCAAGGAGCCCGGAACCCCGGGCGTCATCAACATGGATTATATCGGGAAGACCCCGAGCTTTATCCTCGAGTCCATTGGGCTGGATGTGGATTCTGCCGCCAAAATAGCCATTCTGGAAACGGATAAGGATCATCCTCTCGTCTGGACCGAGCAGATCATGCCCATTCTCCCCATGGTGCGTTGCCGTGACGTTGATCAAGCTATAGAGTGGGCCATTGCCGCGGAACAGGGCAACGGACACACCATGGCGATTCATTCCAGAGACCTCAACAATATCGGCAAAATGGCCAGCAGAGCCAGGTGTGCGGCATTTGTCAAGAACGGCTCCTGCGGCCTGGCCAGCGTGGGTGTCTCGGGGGAAGGCTATACTTCTTTTCATATCGCGACCAATGGGGAAGGGCAGACGCGTCCCCGGATGTTTACCTCGGTGAGGCGCTGCGTTATGACGGACGATTTCAGGTACCGTTATGGCCAGAACAGGGAATAGGTGGACTTGTCACAAAGAACCCGTCATCGCTGAACCTGCATGGTGGCTTTTATTCTTTATGGGAGACGGCATACATGGACCTTTTGAAAAGGGATAACTATTCATCCGGCGCGCCGTTTGAGGAAAAGGTGGGGTACAGCCGGGCAGTGAAGGTGGGAAATATGGTTTTTGTGGGCGGAACCACGTCCACTAATTCTGAAGGTGTAGTAGAGGGTGCGGGCGACGCCTACCTGCAGACGAAGATTATCCTCCAGAAGATAGAAGACGCCCTCGTCCGTGCCGGAGCCAAGATTTCGGAAGTGGTGCGGGTTCGCTTCTATGTGACGGAAATCAGCAAAGGGCCGGATTACCTGCGCGCATATTCTGAGTGGTACAAGACCGTCAAGCCGGTGATTACAATGGCTGAGGTAAGGGCGCTGGCGAGGCCGGAACATCTGGTTGAAATAGAGGCAGAAGCCATTATCGGATCTTATCGCGTTTCTAACCACTAATGATTCCACCTTTTGCTGAAAAGCGGAACACAATTGGTCTTATGGCTTCACTCCCTTGACATGGTTTTTTGAGAAGAATCCATCCGGAAGCACGAGAAGACAACTCCTCAACCTGCCGAGGTACAGAAGTACAAATGATAAGAAAATTTGTGTTTGCCAGAGAGGTAAAGGAGTTGGTTGCTGCAGGCGGTGCCATGATGGAACTGCCTGAGGGAACGAGATTTTCTCCCGAGGCGGCTGATCTTATCAAGGAGAAAGGAATCCAAGTCAGTTTCACCGCTGTTCAGGACATTGTATCCACTGGAGATAAGAAAGAAGCGCCGGAGAGCGATTCAGTAGAAGGCTTGATCGCAGTGGCTTCACCCGGGAAAACAGCTACCGACCAGGTTGGAAGCCTGGCAGCCAGGAGTCCCTTTTTCCTGATTTTCGACATGAAGGGTGCTCTGGTTGAAGTGCTGGAGAATCCATTTGCAGGCAGCGGCGGACGGGCAGGTCCTCTTGTGGCCGAACTCATGGCAGAAAAAGGCATTGCAATCCTGGTGGCCGAGAATTTCGGGAAGAATATCAAGGCCGTTTTGGATGAAACAGGCATTCGCCATATGGAGTTCCAAGGGCAGGCCTGTGAAGCTGTCAAGGATATCGTGAAACAAAATCCATAAGATCGTGCTTCGGCAGTTTCTCCGCCGGATTTTCAGTAAAGGAAGTCATACAATCTGGGCATCGTATTGTGTCCACGCAAGGAAGGAGGTGACATAAGAACCGCAGAAACGGGACAAGAACATTCAGAGATGAACAATTTTGGAAAGGAGTATAGGGATGAAACGAAAAAAAGGACTATTTTTCGGGTCGCTCATTTTTACTGCCGTATTTGTTGTCTTTTTGGCTTTTGGGAACACCACGGCTACGGCTGCACAAAAGGTCTATCGAATGAAGATACAGTCCGCGTATCCTCGGGGTGACTTGTCCATGGCCCTTCTAGACTATTTCGCCAAGGATGCTGCGAAAAAGAGCAACGACAGGCTGAAAATCTCGGTATTTGCCGAGCCGGAACTGGTCCCCGCAGATCAGTTGTTCGAAGCGACGCAAAAAGGAACTCTGGATATGTTTCAGGCCGTTGCTGCAATGTGGGGAGGAGTTATGCCTGTGGGCAACGTGGAATTCGGTCTCCCCTTCGCATTCCACATTCCAGGAGATCTGCCCATCCAGAAGAGCTCGGATATGGTGCGGAAATTTTTTTACGACAGCGGCTTTGTTAAATTGCTTCGGCAACAATATGCCAAACACGGCCTTTACTGGCTGGACATGCATTCCTACGGAGCACTTTTCACTTTGTCAAGAAAGCCTGTTCATACCTGCCAGGATCTCAAGGGGCTTAAGGTGAGGGCAGAGGGAGATTGGCAGAAGTACTATGATATGCTCGGATCGCAAGGGATTTTTATCCCCGGATCGGAGTCCTACATGGGATTAAAGCTCGGCACCATTGACGCTTCCCAATGGGATGTGAGCGCGATCGTAGGCTTACACTGGAATCAGGTTGCTCCGTATTGGCTCTTGGGTCTCCAGAACGATGTGGTCCCGGGGCAGATTGTTATGAACTTGAAGTCCTGGAAGGCGTTGCCGCCGGATCTGCAGAGCGCTTTGCACGCTGCCGCCAAGGACTATTATTATAAACTCCTGGAAGTGTATACGGGTGAGATGACGAAGGTAAATAAGTTGGTCAAAGAAGGAAAAGTGATCAAATCCTTTCTGAACCCGGAATGTGAGAAAGAGGCAGCCGGCATTGCCAACAAGCTCTGGGATGAAACAGCCAAACTGAGTCCAGCGGCTGCTAAGGGCGTGGAACTTGTCCGTGCATGGAGAAAGACCTTGAAGTAGAACGATCCGATCTACGATCAAACCTCATCCCGATTCACCGATACGCTCCAAAAAATGGAATGAAATGATGGAAGCGAGCGTGAACGAGCAGGGAAATAGCCGGGGAAAGCCCGGGAAGGGTAGACCGTACTCTCTCCCGGGCGCCTTCAATTGAAAGCAGGACCGAGAGGCCGGACTCCGTCCGCACAAAGAGGAATGAAGAGATGGAAAAGATATTGAGAGCCTTTTTCTCCTTGATTGATAAAGTGAGTGATAAGTCCGGCAAGATTGTCTGCTATGGCGTATTTCTTATGATGGTCGTAACGACTTGGGACATCATAGGAAGAGAAGTGTTCAAACGGCCTGTTGTTTGGGGATGGGTCATAAATAAACAGCTTTTTGCTGTTTTCGTACTTTTTGGCGGAGTCTATGCCCTTTCCAAGGAAGCTCACATAAAGATCGAGATACTTTATGCTTTCTTCCCTTCAAGGCTGAAAAGAATCGTGAAGGCAATTTCATTTTTCAGTCTTGCTGTTTTTATGGGCGTTTTGGTATGGCAAAGTTCCTGGATGGGCATCAATTCTCTAAAGATGAGGCAGGTCGCTACCGGATCTTTCCACCTCCCGCTTTACCCTCTCAAGTTACTCATCCCCTTAGTGGGGATATTATTTCTCCTCGAGGGCATCGTTGTATTCCTTAAACGTGAAGATCCGTAGAATTTCGCACTGCCGATGTAGCGATTCCTTCCTCAGCCGCCTGAGATAGGGCAAGGAGGCGATTCTCGTGAGTGTTGAGCTGGTAACAATTCTTCTATTTGCCGGCCTTCTGTTCTTTCTGGCCATAGGCGTACCTGTTGCTTTTGCACTTGGCGCGATCAGTGTCATTGTGGCCTTTCTATTGGGAGGCGTTAATGAGCTATATCTCATTGCCACAACTACGTACGGGCAAATAACAGACCCAACCCTGATCACCATTCCCCTGTTCTTGCTTATGGGGAATTTCCTGCTCCATTCGGGGATCTCCGATCGACTATTCAGCGCCCTAAATGAGTGGCTCTCCGGTTTGAGAGGAGGGCTTGCAATAGTATCCGTCGGCGTGTGCGTAGCGCTCGCCATGTGCGGAGGATTCGGACCCGGCATCTTGACCATGGGGCTTATTGCAGTCCCGGCAATGTTGAAATATTCATATGATAAGTCCCTGGCCCTAGGGACGGTGATGGCCGGTGGCGTTTTGGGAACGATCATTCCTCCGAGTATTCTCATGATCGTCTTCGGATACATCGCTCGCATTTCCATAGGAAGACTTTTTTTTGGAGGCGCGGTCCCCGGCTTCATCACTGCGGGCTTCTACATTGTCTATATACTGACGAGATGCCATCTCCAGCCGGATTTGGCCCCCAGGAGCACGGAAGAAATTACCTGGCAGACCAGATGGAAATCCCTGAAGCATATAGTGCTTCCCACTTCGCTGGTCATTTCCGTCCTGGGTTCAATATTCCTCGGATTTGCCACGCCAACGGAGGCCGCAGGCGTCGGCGCCGCAGGAGCTTTCCTGGTGTGCTTGATTCATGGAAAGCTTACCTGGAAGGTTGTTAAAGATTCCTGTATCGAGACCATGAACATCAGCGGTATGGTGCTGTGGATTCTGGTGGGGGCGACACTTTTCGGAGTCATCTATACAAGTGCAGGCGCGCAGGGCTTCACTATGGAACTCGTGCAAAAGGCGCCTGTCAATCGCTGGGTGATCCTCGGAGTAATGCAGATTATTCTCCTCATTCTTGGCGCTTTCATGGACGATTATTCCATTGTGACCATATGCGCTCCGATCTTTCTTCCCATAGCCACGTCCCTGGGCTTCGACCCCATATGGTTTTCCATCGTTTTCATTCTCAATATGCAGGTGGCGTACCTCACCCCTCCGTTCGGGTGGGCCTTAATACTAATGAGGGGAGTTGCTCCGGAGGGGATAACCACAAAGGATATCTGGAGATCCGTCCCACCTTTTGTACTCATGCAATTACTCGCCCTGATATTGACCATGGTATTTCCCCAGTTGGCCCTCTGGCTTCCAAATAAGATGATGTAGTATATATTTTATACTATGGCTTTGCTCGTGAGGAGACGTAAACATGGCTGAAAAGAGTCGACTTGATGGCAAAAGAATCCTCGTCGTGGATGATGAGCTTGACATTTTGAATACGGTGGAAGAATTACTCTCAATGTGCCATATCACAAAGGCCCTTGATTTTGAGAGCGCCAAAGGTTTTTTGGAGGGGGAGTCATTTGATATCGTTATTTTGGACATCATGGGAGTTCGCGGTTACGATCTGCTGGAGGTCGCCACCACAAGAAAAATAACAGCAGTGATGCTGACTGCACATGCCATGAGCCCTGAACATGTGGAGAAATCTCAGAAAGAAGGCGCCGCTTTTTTTATTCCAAAGGAAAAAGTATCCGACATAGCAGTATACTTGGACGACATACTTGAGGCACAGGAAAAGGGACAGAGTACATGGTCTCGATGGTTTAACAGGATGGCCGACTATTTTGAAGACAAGTTCGGTCCTGATTGGCAGAAAAAGCATGGCATTGGCGTCAGGTGAAATCCAGTGATGAAACTCCACTTGTTAGAGCATGATCGGTTCGATTTTTCACGGACCAACATCACCAAGTGGTCGGAAAAAAACGGCCACGAGCTGTACCAGACCTACGTTTGCAGGGGGGGAGAACTTCCTTCTGCAGACGACATGGACTGGCTGATGGTGATGGGCGGGTCTCAGCATGTTTGGGAGGAGGAGGCGAATCCATGGCTGGTTCAAGAGAAGGCCCTTGTCAGGAGGGCCATTGAACAGAAGAAGCTGGTGTTGGGTATCTGTTTCGGAGCGCAGCTTATAGCAGAGGCTCTGGGCGCCCAGGTCTTTCCCAGCAGTCATGAGGAAATCGGTTGGCATGAGATCATATTGACCCGTGAAGGACGGGAATCATTTCTTTTCAGAAATATCCCGGATAAATTTACCACGTTTCACTGGCACAGCGATCATTTTTCTTTACCCCAGGGGAGCATCAGTCTCGCCCACAGTAAACCCACCTCGAACCAGGCATTCATTCGCAGAGATGATCCGGTGGTGGGGCTGCAATTCCACCCTGAATACACCAGGGAAATGGTAAGATATTTTTCCGAAGAGGAGGGAGACGAATGGGTTCCCAACCTGTTCGTGAACGGAAAGGAACGGGTACTCAGAGAAACCGGCGAAATCGCGGATACCTATTGGCTCATGGAGGCCTTGCTGAACAACATGGAAGAGGCATTTAAGAACGGATGGTCCGAACTGTTCCCGCCTCACTCGCCGGTGGAGAAGAAACAGCATGGCTGAATTTCAATGCTGCAACGTTGAAAGAGAGATGGAGGTCTACGGGTATGATGCCGTTGTGAAGAGTCACTGCCGCATGTGTCACGGCGGCTGCGGTGTCCTGGTGTATACCAAAAATGGAAAGGTGGAAAAGATTGCCGGAGACCCTGACTGCCCTATTAACCACGGCACCCTTTGCAGCAAGGGACTCGCTTCGGCCCAACTCGCCTATCACCCGGACCGCCTGACCCATCCCGTGAAGCGTCTGGGACCGAAAGGCAGCGGCAGGTGGGAACGAATCTCATGGGACCAGGCCCTGGACACCATCGCTGAGAGACTGCTCCATTACAGGAACGTCTTTGGGGCGGAATCCGTGGTCCTGGGGTACGGCACGGGGAGAGAGAACGAAGCGGTGATCTACCGGTTCGCCAACGTTTTCGGCACACCGAATGTACTCACCGCCGGCCATTTTTGCTACGGTCCTCGTATTGCGACCAGCATCCTTACCTGCGGCACAAACCCGATAGTGGACTATGAACATCACCCCCGGTGCATCATGGTCTGGGGCAATAACCTGGTGATCAGCAATCCGGACTGCTATAAGGGGGAACTCTTTTCAAGGGCCCTGGATGCAGGCGCACGGCTGATCGCCGTTGATCCAAGACTTACGAGGATAGCGGCCCGGGCCGATATCTGGCTCCCCCTCAGACCGGGCACTGACGCTGCCCTTGCCCTCGGCATGCTCAACGTGATCGTTGAAGAAGGACTCTATGACAGGGAGTTCGTGGAGAACCATGTCCACGGGTGGGAGCCATTTGTGCGAAGGGTAAAAGAGTATCCCTTGGACAGGGTAGAAGAAATCACCTGGGTCCCGACACAAAAAATCAGGGATGCGGCTCGGCTCTTCTCGACCACCAAACCCGCGGCCATTCAGTGGGGCGTGGCCATTGAACAGCAGGTCAACTGTGCGGACAATGACCGTCTCCTCATGATCCTCATGGGGATCACCGGGAACATTGATGTGTCCGGGGGACAGGTCCTCTTCAAGCCCCCGGGGATCAGAAATGTCGGGCACTTCGGGGCCCACAGGATGCTCCCTGACACCCAGCGGGAGAAGCGCCTTGGCGGTGAGCGCTTCCGCCTGGCGGGCAATTTCGCCATCATTAATCCCAAATGCGTCTGGGATGCGGTAGTGGATGAAAAACCGTACCCGGTGAAGACACTCTTTTTCATCAGTTCCAATCCCCTCATGACCAGAGGCAATGCGGCAGAGGTTTACCGGGCCCTGGAAAAGGTGGAGTTCATGGCCGTCTCCGACTTCTTTTTGACGCCCACGGCTGAAATGGCCGATATCGTTCTCCCCGCCGCCACCTGGCTTGAAATGGATTATATCGGAGACTTCTGGAAGCGTCACGGCTATATCCTGCCCCGGAGGAAAGTCATCCAGGTGGGAGAGTGTCGATCAGATCATGAGATGCTGAATGATCTTGCACACCGGGTAGGCCAGGGAGAATACTGGTGGAACGATTTTGAACAAGCTCTGGATTGGATCCTGGAGCCGATTGGGATCACCTGGCAGGATTTCAAAAAAATGGACCATATCCGTGGGGAGGTTCTCTACCAGAAGCATGAGACCCGAGGATTCTCGACTGCGACCCGAAAATTCGAAATCTATTCAACGATGCTGGAGAACATGGGATACGACCCTCTTCCCCGATACCGGGAACCCCCGGAAAGCCCTGTCAGTACCCCGGAACTTTACCGGAAGTTTCCCTATATTCTGATCACCGGGAGACGATTACCCGGGTTTTTCCACACGGAAAACCGCCAGGTGCCCTGGCTGAGAGAGCTTCACCGGGACCCTATCGTAGAAATTCACCCGGATACCGCCATGGAAGAGGGTATTCAGGATGGAGAGTGGGTTACCATTGAATCCCCGCGCGGCCGGGTCAGACAGAGGGCGAAATTCTTTTCAGGCATGGATCCAAGGATCGTCTCTGCGGAACATGCCTGGTGGTTTCCGGAGAAAAAAGATCCGGGCCACGGTTGGGATGAATCCAACATCAACATGCTCACAGACAATTCCTACGAAGCCTGCGATCCCGCTATGGGAGCCACCCATGTGAGGACGCTTCTTTGCAGGATCTCCCCGGAGGAGCACTAGTAGAGGCCCTGCCCGTGGATCGATTTGCACTGATCATAGAGCATGAAGCCTGCTGGGGATGCAAAGCCTGCGAGGTCGCCTGCAAGCAGGAAAACCGCCCGCCTGATGGAGTCAAGCTGATCCATGTCTCCGAAGATGGTCCCCGGATGGTAGGGACCAGGCTGGATTTCGTCTATCGGGTAAATGTCTGCAGGCATTGTGATGAACCGGACTGCGTGGCTGCGTGTCCCGAAGAGGCGATAGTGAAAAGAGATGACGGTATCGTTATCCTGAATGAGACAGAGTGTGCCGGATGCGGCCTCTGCGTTGACGTATGTCCATATCGTGCCATTTCCTTCGACGGTGGCCAGGGAGTCGCGAAAAAATGCAACCTTTGCTATCATCGGGTCGATAGGGGGCTGGTACCCGCCTGTGCTGACAACGTCTGCCTCGCCCATTGCATCCATTTCGAAGTCCCTGATGAAATTGAAAAAACGAATGAGGAAAGGAAAGCTTCCTGCCACCTCCAGGTCAAGCCCCCGGATATCCGCTTTTTGCCATTCCCCTAATTATGGGTTGTCTTTTTTCTTTGTGCTGGTATACTTCTATCTCAAATTTTGTAAAAGGCCCTGATGGGTGAAGTGCTCCAGAAAGACGATGGATGAAATTGATTTCTCCGCGCCTTTGTTTTCCCGTGGCTTACAGGGGACAAATCTCTTCTCTACGAGAGGCACGTCGGCGTTTTATGGTTATCAGGATTGGGGTGATATCAGATACCCATCTTCTCCGGGTATCCAGAGATCTCAAAAATATTTTCGAGACGTACCTTGCCGACAAGGACCTGATTCTCCACGCGGGTGATATCGTATCCGAGGAGGTCATTGATTTCTTTAAGGGCCGGACACTGCACGCGGTTTTCGGAAACATGGATCCCTTTGAGGTCCAAAGGCGCCTGCCGGCAAAGAGCGTGGTAGAAGCAGGAACTCACCGGATAGGGCTTATTCATGGCTGGGGACCCTCAGCAGGCCTTGAGGATCGCATTGCCGCTGAATTCACGAACGTTGACATCGTGGTCTACGGCCATTCACACGAAGCTGTCAATCACATGAGAAATGGTGTGCTTTTCTTTAACCCCGGCACTGCAACGGGGTATGCTGCTTCAGGCATGCACAGCATCGGCATACTGGAACTGGATGACACTATTGCCGGACAGATTATCCCTTTGTAGTTTTTTAGCCATTTTGTGATTTAGGTTGCATGCGGCATTGGAGAGAGAAACCATGAAGGTACTTTGGGCTCCCTGGAGAATGGAATATATCCTGTCGAATAAGAGAGAGACTTCCTGCATCTTCTGCCCCGGCGATGACAGAGGGCCGAACGAAGAGCGCCTCATTCTTTTTGTCGGCACGCGAAGCATTGTCATGATGAACCGTTATCCTTACAATAACGGTCACTTGCTGGTTGCCCCGGCACGACATGTGAGCACCTTGGAATTCCTTTCGAATGACGAAAAGCTGGATCTGCTTGAAATGGTCGATAGGTCCATTCACGTTTTGAAACAGGTTATGAACCCTGAAGGATTTAACGTCGGCCTGAACCTGGGAAGGGCAGCCGGCGCCGGCATGGAAGAACACATGCATTTTCACATTGTCCCCCGCTGGAACGGCGATACAAACTACATGACCGTGGTGGGAGCGGTCAGGGTCATTCCAGAGCACATAAGGGAAACTCATAGAAAATTATTGCCTTATTATCAGCAATATATATAACATAGTGGAGGTAATACATGAAACATGTACGAGTGGTGCTGATTATCCTGTTTGTCCTGCTGATCATTACGGTAGCAGTTCAGAATTACACGGTCATGGCCACAAAGGTTACATTCAGGTTGAATCTCCTCTTTTTTAATCACGAAACCCCTCCCATGTCTTTGTATCTGGTTGTTATTATCGCGTTCCTGCTTGGAGTTATTTTCATGGGTTTCTATGGAATCACGGAACGTTTTCGCCTGAAAAGGGAAATCAGATTGCTGAAAAAGGAGTCCAAGGGAAAGGACCAGGAACTCCAATCTCTTCGAAATCTGCCGGTTACCGCCGAGGAAGTGGCGCCCGAAGACGATCAGAAGTTGCAGTGGGAATCGGATAATAATAGATGAACTGCGTAAACGAGAGTAATTGAGATATGGGGGGCCCGTTTTGGCAATGGTTCCAGGAGCCCGATAATCTGCGCCTTGTCCTGGGAATTGCTTTTGCATTCTCACTGGGTCTTGTCCTGGGGGTATGGTGGAAAACCATAACCCGTAGGGGAGGAGAGCAGGGTGCGGGCAAAGGAGATAGCGCGTTTCTGAAAGGAGTACAATATATCCTGAGCAACGATCATGACCAGGCTATTGAACAGTTCACCAAATCCGTACAGGTGGATTCTGAAAGCATTGAAACCTATGTGGCACTGGGTAATCTCTATCGTTCCAAAGGAGATATCGGCCGGGCTATCCGCATTCGCCAGAGCATCATACTGCGACCAAATATTGATCCGAAAATCAAACTCAGGGCCCTTTTCGATCTCGGCGTTGATTATCGAAAGGGAGGGTTTTTCAAGCGCGCTCTGGAAACATTCCAGAGGGTCACCGAGAAAGACCCTTCCGACGTCCAGACACTGGAAGAGGTAGAGCGGATCTACGAGGAAATGAAAGACTGGGAAAATGCCTATCGCACGAGGCAGAAGATTTCCAGGCTGGCAAAGGGCAATCATACGCATATTCTCGCCCATCACCTGGTGGAGTCCGGGAAGGAACTTGTGGAAGGAGAGAACTTGGTCAGAGCCCGTTCTTTTTTCACCAGGGCCCTGGCAACCGACCCGGCCTGCATAGATGCGTACCTTCACCTGGGAGATCTCCACTTTCACAAAGGTGAGTTCAAGAAGGCCATTCAACAGTGGAAGAAGGTCGGAGAGCATGCTCCGCAGTTCACCTTCCTTGCCTATCGCCGGCTGGAGGGCGCGTATGCCAGGATGAAGAACCTCAGACCGGTGGAAGAATTCCTGAAAGAGTGCGTCCAGACTCATCCCGATGCTTTCACTCATGTGGCCCTTGCCCGCTATCTTTATAATGAAATGGACGTGGGAAGTGCTCTTCAGGAACTTGAAAGCGCTCTCAGACTTGCTCCCACCTTCTGGGAGGCCAGGCGCTTCAAGGGAGAGATACTCATCTCCCAGGAGAGAAACGAGGAAGCATTGAAGTCCTACCAGGAACTTATCGAACACCTGAATATTCCTTACCTGAGATTCCAGTGTTCCCAGTGCGGGTATCAGCCTGTTGATCTCCAGTGGCAGTGCCCGCAATGCCGGCAATGGGATACGACAGACCTTGTTCGTTCGACTGAAGCAGCATCTCCAGGGACCTCCGCGTCTCAAACCGTAATCCCGGCATTGGAAGAAGAGAACAGAGGCGGATAGGATGCTTCAGCTGACACCTATGCTTCGACAGTATCTGGGTATTAAGGGGCAATACCCTGATGCCATCCTATTCTTTCGCATGGGTGACTTCTATGAGATGTTTTTTGAAGATGCACGGACCGCATCCAGGATCCTGGGGATAACCCTGACGGCCAGAGGCACGTATAACGGAGAAAAGGTGCCCATGTGCGGCGTTCCTCATCATGCCTCGAAAAACTATATGGCAAGATTGATTGAGAGCGGCTGGAAAGTGGCCATTTGCGACCAGGTCGAGGACCCCAAGGCGAGCAAGGGGATCGTGAAGCGGGAAGTAGTCCGCGTGGTGACCCCCGGCTCCGTGGTGGATGAGGCGGAAGTCCACAACAGGGAGAGCCTTTATCTGGCGGCGTTGGCCACGGACAGGAACGGTGCTTTTGGTCTCGCACATGCTGAATTGGCAACAGGAGAGTTCAGGGTAACGGAATTGCAGGAATGGAACGATCTCGTGGATGAATTGGGACGCATCGGGCCGGCTGAGGTCCTCGTGCCGGAGCGGACACAACTCCCGGATGAGAAATCCCTTTCCCATCTGAGGCTGGAAAAACTGACCCGGGAGACGTTTGATCCCTTGCGGGCGGAATCTCTTCTCAAGCAACAACTGGGCGTGCAGTCCTTGGCGGGATTCGGATGCCAAGATATGCCTGCGGGTATTGTGGCGGCAGGCGCGATTGTCGCTTATCTGCGGGAAACCCAGAAAGGCAATCCCGAACATATGAAAGAGATCATCAGCTACCGGCCGGGCGACTATATGTTTCTGGATGAGGCTACCTGCACGCACCTCGAACTCCTGAAAACCATGCGCCGGCATTCCACCAAAGGATCCCTGATCTCCGTCATGGACAGGGCGGTGACGCCCATGGGCGGGAGGCTTCTCAGAAAATGGCTTTCCTATCCCCTTGTCAGTCTGGAAAAAATTCAGCAAAGGCTTGCTGCAGTTGCAACACTCAAGGACGATCCCATCCTACGCGATGAATTGCGGGAAGATCTTTCAAAGATCTACGATCTCGAGCGATTGAATGGGCGCGTAGCATTGGGCAGGGCCAACGCCCGTGATCTCCTGGCCCTGAAGAGTTCTCTCATGGTTCTCCCCGACGTCAGACGCAAACTGGTGAATTCCCGCAGCATCCTCTTGGCCGATCTTGGTAAACGGCTGGATCCGCTTGAAGATGTGGCAACGATCATTGAAGAGGCGATTCACGAAGATCCGCCTGTTTCCTTGAAAGAAGGCGGAATCATCAAGGAAGGTTACAGCGAAGAGCTGGATGAATTGATTTCTCTGAGCCGGGAGGGCAAGAAATGGATCTCTGCTTTTGCGCAACAGGAACAGAAGCGTACGAACATTTCATCCCTGAAAGTGGGGTTTAACAAGATCTACGGGTATTACATCGAAGTTTCCAAGGTGAACCAGCATCTCGTGCCGGAGGACTATATTCGGAAACAAACCCTGGTGAACGGCGAACGGTATGTCACGGAATCCCTGAAAGCCATGGAAGAAAAGGTCATTGGGGCCGAGGAAAAACGCGTTGAGATGGAATTTGAGCTTTTCCAGGCGATCCGCGAACAGATCGGAAGCGAAAACCGGAGAATGAAGGAATCAGCCGGTATTGTCGCCAGAACAGATACAATCGCAGGGCTTGCGGAAGCCGCGGAACAAAACCACTACACATGTCCTGCGGTAGACGACAGTTTTCGCATTGACATTCGGGATGGAAGGCATCCCGTAATAGAACAGACCGTGACGGATGAAGATTTCGTTCCCAATGATGTGTATCTGGACAGCAAAGAGCAGCAACTACTCATTATTACGGGACCGAACATGGCCGGCAAGTCGACAATCCTGCGGCAGACCGCTCTAATAGTGCTCATGGCGCAGATGGGCAGCTTTGTCCCGGCGTCAAAAGCGGAAATAGGCCTTGTGGACAGGATTTTTACCCGAGTAGGGGCTTCCGATGACCTGGCGAAAGGCCAGAGTACCTTCATGGTGGAAATGAACGAAACGGCGAACATCCTACGCCATTCCACACCCAGGAGCCTTGTCGTCCTGGATGAGATCGGCAGAGGGACCAGCACCTATGATGGTCTGAGCATTGCCTGGGCCGTAGCTGAGGCGCTTCATGACAGTGATGGCAAAGGCGTTCGAACGCTTTTCGCCACCCATTATCACGAACTCACTGAACTGGTCCTTTCCAAGGCAAAGGTAAAGAATTATAATATTGCCGTGAAGGAGTGGAACAACCGGGTAATTTTCTTGAGAAAACTGGTTCCCGGAGGTACCAGCAGGAGCTACGGAATTCAGGTCGCAAGGATAGCAGGGGTGCCGGAAGAGGTTTTGGAGCGGGCGAAACAGATCCTGGAGAACCTCGAGGGTGAGGAACTGGATGATGCCGGAAGACCCCTGTTGGCCCAAGAGGGTACGAAAAAAGGACGCGAGGATGTGATCCAGCTCAATCTCTTCGGAGGACATGACCGGAGAATTATCGATTGGTTGCGGGATCTGGACATAACCTCCATGACACCCTTGGAGGCCTTGGTGGAACTCAATAAGATGAAGGAATATGCTGAAGGGCAGTTATGAGTTTTGTAGAGTATATACCACTTGGTAGTCACAGTAAAAGATGTGTTTCCCAGATGCTTATTGCAGTGGTCATTGCAGCTCTTTCTCTCTTGACCGTGGGATCAGGGAGACTTCTGGCCGATACCGGGAAGGCTGGAACCCTGCTGAAACAGGCGGATGCAAGCCGGGACGGGCTGTTCGCCTCGGCAAAGAAGAGAACGTATCGCCATAACTGGCTGACGTGTATTCAAAAATATGACAGGATCTTCACGCGCTATCCCGAGGATGAAGCGGCTCCCTGGGCCCTCTTCAAGGAGGCCGACCTCTATCAGCGTCTGTATCGGTATAGCGGCCAATCCAAGGACCTGGACAAGTCCATTGCGCTTTTCAGAAAGGTTGCGGAAACCTACGAGACTCACCGTCTGGCCGATGACGCCCAGTACAGGGTGGGGGAGATTTTTTATTCCCAGAAAAAAGACATGGCACAGGCCTATGTCGAATTCCTGAGGGTAGACATAAAATATCCCGCAGGAGACATGAGGTCAAAGGCGAGGGCGATGCTGGAAAAATTATCGGCCCTCCTCGGCAAGAAGGAAGAGGCGAGACTGGCCAAGAACAATGAACGGGATCCATCAAAACCGGTGCTTGTGACAGATATCCGGCACTGGTCCACCCAGAATTATACCAGGGTCGTGGTTGACATGGCGGACCGGATAACATACAGACATCATCTCCTCAGGCGAGATCCCACACGCAATAAACCGGAGAGGCTCTATCTGGAGCTTGTGAATGCCCGGGTGAGCAGGGAAATTGATAGTTCCATCCCTATCAAGGGCGATTTGCTTCAGAGGGTCAGGGCAGGGCAGTACCAAAAGGATTGTGTCCGGGTGGTCCTGGATATTAACAGTATCGGGAGCTACAATATCTTTCACCTTTACGATCCTTTCAGGATCGTAGTCGACGTCAAAAAAGGGGATGAGGAAAAGGAGAAACAAGAGGCAAAACCGGTGCTCAATAAGCGGCCCGTCCGAAAAGGGATCAGGAAATCCAGGGAACCTGATAACGATGTCTCGCTGGCCAGACAACTCGGCCTTAATGTGAGACGGATCGTGATCGATCCGGGTCACGGCGGGAAGGATCCCGGATGCTACCGGGGGAAGATTAGGGAAAAGGATATCGTTCTCAGCCTTGCGAGGAGGCTGGCCGATAAAATCAAGAAAGAGATAGGCTGCGAGGTATCCCTCACAAGAAATCGGGATATTTTCTTGCCCCTCGAGCGGAGGACGGCTATAGCCAACATGAGAAAGGCCGATCTCTTCATATCTCTCCACGTGAACGCCCACAGAAATAACAGGGTACACGGGATCGAGACCTACTTTCTGAATATGGCAACAGATGAGAATGCCGTTATGCTGGCCGCACGGGAAAATGCCACTTCGGAGAAAAACATCAGCGATCTCGAAAAAATACTCAACGATTTGATGCTGAACACAAAGATCCATGAATCGAACAGGTTGGCTCATCAGGTTGAAAAAGGGCTCGTATCCGACCTCCACGGCCGTTTCAGAACCGTGAAGAGCCTGGGCGTGAAACAGGCGCCTTTTTACGTGCTCATAGGGGCAGAAATGCCTGCTATCCTGGTTGAAGTCGGGTTTATCACAAATCCGCTGGAGCGGAAACGGCTGGAGACAGCGGGCTACCAGGATGAAGTGGTCCAGGGGATATGTAACGGCATCAAGGGGTATGTGAACAGCATTGACCAGGCGTATCAGGGAGGCTAACCCTGGACACCAGCAAGGCATCATCTGCGGCGTTGCCTTCGCTCGCTCCTCCCTGCGGCGTATTGATTCATACGCCTCACTCGTCGCTCCTCGGCGCCTCGCATCTAATGCCTTGCTGGTGTCCAGGAATTATATGAAACCGCTTGCTTTTATGCTGGATTCAGATGAGATCAGGGGGTGGGGTTTGGGCTAGCGTAATCTGAGGTACGCGTTGATGAATGGATCGATGCCTCCATTCATGACTCTGTCCACATCACCCACCTCAAGGTTTGTCCGGTGGTCCTTGACCATTCTGTAAGGATTGAATACGTAAGACCTGATCTGACTTCCCCATGCGATTTCCTTTTGACTTTGATGCATCTCGTGCTTCTTTTCTTCCCTCTTTTCTCTCTCTAACTCATAGAGCCTGGCCTTGAGCACTTTCATGGCCATTTCCTTGTTGCGGTGCTGGGATTTCTCATTCTGACACTGGACGACGATGCCGGTGGGGAAATGGGTAATGCGCACCGCTGAACTGGTTTTGTTCACATGCTGCCCCCCGGGCCCGCTTGCCCGGTAGGTGTCAATCCTGAGATCTTTCTCATCGATCTCGATTTCAATATTCTTATCTACCTCGGGAAGCACGGAGACCGATGCAAAGGATGTGTGACGCCTGCCGGTTGCATCAAAAGGCGATATCCGGACCATGCGGTGAATTCCGTGTTCCGATTTCAGGTAGCCATATGCGTAAGGGCCAGTCACGGCGAACGTGATGTTCTTAATGCCGGCTTCGTCTCCCTCCAGATGGTCGATAATCTGGACGTTCATCCCCCTGTTTTCACACCAGCGTATGTACATGCGGTAAAGCATTTCGACCCAGTCCTGGGCCTCCGTTCCACCTGCCCCGGCATTGATGGCCACAATGGCGTTCCGCTTGTCATCGGGGTCGTCCAGGAGAGATTGGAATTCGAGGACTTTTACCTTCTGTTGAAGACGGCTCACATCTTTTTCCACCTCCTTGAAGGTGGCATCGTCGGCTTCTTCAATCGCCATTTCAGCGAGAATTTCTGCGTCTTCGGTTTCGCGGTGGAGTTCGTTCCAGAGATCGATTCTGTCTTTGAAAAGCGCCCGTTGCTGGCTCAGATATGCCACTTCATCCTGGTCCTTCTGCCAGAAATCCGGCTGGGCCATGATTATTTCGAGTTTTTTAAGCTCTTCTTCCAGGTTATCCAAGTCAAAGATGCTCCCGGAGGGCCTGGAGTTGTTCCATTATGGTCTCAAGGGTTCCGATGATATTTTCCTGCATGTCGTAAACTCTCCTTTAG
>Ga0315535_1001131_pt1 | contig 18160 bp, 10 predicted proteins | sample SalMarSW160220MG_2_FD_203092 | JGI IMG/M metagenome (GOLD analysis project Ga0315535, IMG submission 203092) | Salt marsh sediment microbial communities from the Plum Island Ecosystem LTER, Massachusetts, United States - Salt Marsh Sediment SW1602-20 ... | reverse complement strand
CTCGTAGTTGATAAACAGGCCGTGGCTTTGACGGATGGACGAGAAGGGAAAGAAGAGGTCGCCGTAGATCGTCAGGCGCTCCTTGTCCACCGGGAATGAATAGCCGTTCACCAGAGCCTGGTTGTAGTAGCGGTCGACGCGCCGGCCTGTGTACAAATACAAAGTCGGATAGATCACCCGGGCGGTCAGACCGAGGTCGAAATAGACCTGGTTGTTCCCCGGCCCGTAGTTTAACTCGAGCTGGTAATCGAGCTTGCCCAACGCGTCGCGCCCGCCGAGCATAACGCCGTAGGTGTCGCCCCACTGGTCCGCTCCGAACACCGGCCACCAGGCCCGCGGCCAGAGGGTCGACCATGGGGTGTAACCAGTGGTCGTCGGTTTCGCCTCCGTTTTTATGATGTGGGCCGCGGGGCGTATGGGCCTGCTCGCGCTTGTCGGAAAGTTCTTTTGCGGATCGTCGAGCCAGGCGATGTCGTAGCCGTCTTTCCCGTAGACCAGAAAGGCGATGCCCGATCCGTCCGGGGCGGGGTCGGGACCGAAGGCCCCCGTGGCCAGGTTCGAAAGACGTGAAAGCGCGAGATTCTCGAGATCCAGCGACCAGATGTTGTAAATGCCGGTGCGATCCGAAGAAAATATTATCCTGCGGCCGTCTCTGGAAAAGACCGGTTCGCTGTCCATGTAACGCCCGTGAGTTATTCTGCGCCTGTCACCGTTTTCGAGATCGACAAGAACGAGGTTCCTGCCGCCCCCCGGCGGGGCCGCGCTGAAGACAACCAGTCGCCCGTCGGGAGAGAATCTCGGCGAGTACAGCTGCGTGCCGTCGTCGTAGTCGACCAGCACGCGCATACTGTCGAGCGTTCCCTGCTCGGGCCGCAGGCGAGCCGTCATTATTCGTGTTCGTCCGGCCATGTTTTTTACAAACACTACCGATCGACCGTCCGGCGAGACGTCCGGCGATCTCGACCGCAGGCCGCGAGTAAGCCGAAGCTGCCGCCCGCTTGCCAGATCGAGAAGATACAAATCTGAAACGAAATAGAACTCGTCGACTACCTCGCTCTGGCCAAAGACGACACCCCGGCCGTCCGGCAGAAAACTCGCCCCGCCGTCGCTGTTTACTTCGAGCAGTCGATGATCGTTACGGCCGAGCTTGTCTACCAGGCGCAGGCTGGGCCAGTCGTCGGTCGGTGAGCTGAAGTAAAGTACCTGGCCGGAACCTGGACTGACCCGGGGATGCCCCTGGTAATGGCCGCGGCTGGTCAACGAACGGAAGGGCGTCAGCCCGTCCCGTTGTAGTTCGGCAAGAGTTCGCCTGGCCTGGTCGCGGACCGTGTCGCTCCATTGCTTGTAAAGGGTGGGATAGTCGAGGTCGAGCACATCGCGGGCCACGATGTTCAGCGTCCAGGGCACCAGCATGCCGCCCATCTTGTGGGAAAGATCGGCAAGCGAGGTCTCTCCGAAGCGATGCGCGATGTAATCTATGAAAAACGATCCGTACAAGTAAGGTGCGGTTCCCTGGGGCCAGTCTCTCATCAGTCCCGAGAGCTGATCGATTGTCGGAATCGTCCCGGCCAGTGCCGCGGTCCTGAGAAACATCAGGAACAGCGACGAGCGTATACGCCCGGCCGAGGAAAAGGCCGACTCCATGTGAACCGCCAGGCCCTCCGTGAACCAGCCCGGTTGCGCCCCGTTGGGAAAGGCCGTTCGGCCGAAGACCAGGTTGATTATTCTCGGTAGGCCCGAGACGGTGTCCATGTGCACGATGTGCGTTATTTCGTGCAGCAGCAGGATCCACAAATAGTCGTCATAGTCGTTCAGGACGCTCAAGTCGTCGGGGGCGCTGGCCAGAAGATTGACCTGGTTGTATGGAAGCACGCCGGCCGATCCGTTGGCCGAGTCGCTGTGATCGGATATTACCAACTGGATGCGACCGGCAGGGGCATATTCCAGTGCACCGACCACCCGCGAGTAAGCCTTTTCCGCAAGCGTCGCCACTCTTACGGCCAACTCGTCGGTGCCGGTGTGAAAGTGGATCGCAAAGTGCGCGGTCTTCATTGTTTTCCAGGCCAGCGACGGGTCGTAGGCCGAGGCCGGCCCGCACAACAAGCAGGCAAGCAAACAGGTTATAACGGTTTTTCTGCGCATGCCCGGTGCTATCGGCGCTTTCTGCGTCTTGGCTTCTTGCTCGCCTGAAGCAGGGCGTTCACTCTGCGCGTATCTTCGCTTTCGAGCAACACCTTGCCGTGCCAGGGGTCGAAGCCTTTCTTGTAAAGGCCGATTTCCAGTTCGGCACCCAGCGGTACATCAGACAGGTAACCGGGCGTGATCTCTCCTGTATCCCGGCCGTCCACCGAGATACGCGCCCCTCGCGGGCTGGAGTCGACCATGATCGTGCCGGTCTTATTGGACAGCGCGGGCGATTTGTCCACGGCGCCTTTCGGATGGTTTTTCTTCAGCAAGACTACACCGGCCGCCGCGGCCAGCAGAACGACCACGATCGCCAGCAAGACGATTGTCGAGCGCGGCAGACGACCGCGTCGTCGTTTTGGCGGATCTTCCTCGCGCACGGGAACCGGGGCATCCAGATCATCGAACAACAGGTTTTCGAGTGCCAGCTCTTCTCCCACATCGCCGGTCCTGGCCAGGTCAGCCCGGTGCTTGGTATATAACTGCTCCATCATCCGGGAAAGATCGCTTTCCGCCGGCAAGCTGTCGCCGCAGGCCTTCTCGATTGCCTCGGACATTTCCCAAGCGGTTTGGAACCTGTCCCGAGATCGCCTGCGCAGCGCCTTCATGATCACGTCCTCGATCTCCGCCGGGACGTCCGCGTTGCATGACGACGGCGTCGGAATCAGCCCGTCCAGGATGGATGCCACGATCACCCGTTTGTCCTGGCCGCTGAAAAGAGCTCCGCCCGTGACCAACTCCCAGAAGACGATCCCCAACGAGAAGATGTCCGAGCGGCGGTCGAGATCTTCTCCAAGGCACTGTTCGGGCGACATATAGCTGAACTTGCCCAACGCCTTTCCCTCGGGAAATCCGGCCGTGCGGGTTTCCGCGGCCGCGATACCGAAATCGAGAATTTTCACCTGGCCGTCATAAGACAGGATTATATTGGAAGGACTCACGTCACGATGGACCAGGTTGAGCGGTTTACCGGCCTTGTCACACAGGGCATGGGCGCTGGCCAGGCCGACGGCGGCCTGCCTGATGACGGCCGCCGCCTCGAGAGGCTTGATCGGTCTTCTGACCTTGGCCGCCTGGTGCAGCATGCTGAACAGGGTTTCCCCGGGGACATACTCCATGGCGATGAAGTAGTAATCGTCGACCCGGTCCAACGAAATGATGTGCACGATGTTGGGATGTTCGAGCTGTGCCGCAAGCCTGGCCTCGCCCAGGAAAAGCTTGAGCGCCTGGGGATTGCGGAGCGAGCTGGGCAGCATCATCTTGATGACGCACAGTTCTTCTGACTCCTCAAGGCGCCTGCTGGCCAGAAAAATATCTGCCATGCCGCCGCGGGCCAGTTTTCGCAACAGGGTGAAGGCTCCGAATTGCTTACCGACCGCCAATTGATCTCCGTTGTCTACGGTTGTTACTCGTCTCGCAACCGCTCAGGCCTGTGCGTCGTCGTTTGCCTCGCTGGCGCCGCTGAATACGGGCAGCTCCACCGTAAAACGCGTGCCCTGGCCTGGCTGGCTGTGGCACGAAATATTGCCCCCGTGTTCGTTGACGATTTGTTGAGTCAAAGAAAGGCCAAGGCCCGTTCCATTGTCACGTGTTGAAAAGAAAGGGTCGAAAATTCGCGCGATGGCCGCATTGTCGATCCCCTGTCCGGTATCGCTTATATCGATTCGCACCTGGCCATCGTCTTGTCTGGATTCAATGGTCAGGACTCCACCGGATGGCATGGACTCCAGCGAGTTTCTGAGCAGGTTGAGAAAGGCCTGTCTCAGCTGGCTCTCATCGGCCGCCACCGGCTGAGCCAAGTCGCCAAGGCGATTGCGAACTTCGATACCAGCCTCTTTTAATTCCTCCTGGACGAAGCGCAGCAGATCTTCGAGAATATCTCTCAAGTTCTCCGGACCCAGTCGAGGCTTGGGCAGCCTGGCGAATTTCAGGTACTCTTCGGTAACATCGGTCAGACGTTCTACCTCTCGGGCGATACCTCGCAGGATGTCACGGGGTTCACCGTCGAGGGCGCCTTCTCTCTCTGCCAGTTCCTCTACCAGCAGCTCCGTGTTCAGACCGATCGAGCTGAGAGGATTGCGGATCTCGTGCGCCACCAGTGCCGACATGCGGCCGATAGTGGCAAGCCTTTCCGACTGGATCAGCGCCTGTTTGGTGCGGACCTTTTCCGTGACATCCTCGCCGACCAGCAACACGCCCTGGACGTTGCCGTCGTGTCCCACAAGTGGTGTAATATAAAGGTCGCAAAGCAAGTGCCGGGCATCGCCGACCGTGAACTCGACAGCCTCGTACAGCAGCCGATCTTTGTTACGCAGTACTTTCTCCCAGCTATCGGTGAGCCTGGCCAGAGCATCGGCGATGGGCAGATCGGAAAGCTTGAGGCCCACGCTTGCATCCGGGTCGAGCCCCCATAGTTTTTCAGCAGTTGGATTGAGTGAGGTTACTACTCCCTGGGGATCGGCCACCAGAATGCCGTTGGGAATCGAGCGGATGATGTTTTCGTTGTAGAGTTTCATCAATTCCAGGTCAATGCCCGACTGCCGCAGTTGGCGGTTAATTCTCTCGGTTTCCTCCTGCTGGCGGACTGCCTCTTCTTCTCGGTGCGCAAGCGCCTTGGCCATGCGGTTGAATTCGCCTGCCAGCAGCCCGAATTCATCACGAGCCGGGACATCGACCGTATGAGTGAATTCTCCCATGGATATCCGCCGTGCGCCCTCGGCCAGGCGGCGTATGGGTCTTAAAGCCAGAAGAGACAGAATAGTCACTACGATACCGACTGCCACTGCCAGGATCGAAAGCCGGAGGATGACACCGGTGATCCGACTGTCATCGTTTTCCATGCCGAGCATGCTGGTGGTGATCATATTCTTCAACGAACGTTTCAACTGGCGAACTTCTCTGGCCAGCAAGCGGCCTGTACGACGGTGATCGTTTACCAGATCCTGCGCTGCCGAAAGACCGACATCGAGATCGATGCTTTTTACCACGCTTTCGAGAGAGACGCCGAACTTGTCGGCCAGGTCGCTAATGCGGTCAAGCCGGCTGCGGATATCCTTGACCGCGCCGCGATCTTCCAGAAGACGGGCCTTTTCCACGCGTCCAAGGGTGAGTTGTGCCCGTTGCAAACCGGCCTGCATGTTGCGCCTGAAAGATTGTCGACTACTCTCCAGAAGCGCCCTCTGCCGGTGCAAGTCGTCGAAGCGCAGGACGCTGTCGATACTGCGGCGGATACTCTCTTGAAGAGTCTCCATCTGCGCGGCTATTCCGTTCATCGGCAACAAACCGCGATTGACGGCGTTCAACTGGTGACGCACGCTGGCAAGTTGAGTGATGCCGTAGATCGACACGGCGCCGAAAACGCCCACTACCAGGCTGAATCCCAGAAATATCTTGGTGGCCAGAGACCACTTCATGTACCCGCCCGCTTTATGAATCGCGTTTCTTCAGTAGAGCGAGGCCCAGCATCATCATTACAAAGGCCAGCCCGGCGCTCGACTCGTGTGAGGTCGCGCAGCCGCATCCGGAAGAACCGCGCTTGCAGGTGTCTTGGTCATCGAAGTCGGTCAGGCCGTCACAGTCGTTGTCCACGTTGTCGGTACACAGCTCATCTGCGCCGGGGTAAACCTGATCATTGCCGTCATTGCAGTCGTCACCGCCGCAGGCGCTGTCCTCGAAGCCGTCTCCGTCGGCATCCCCGCAAACCTGGCAATCGAGGTCGTCACTGTCGGCATAACCGTCGCAGTCGTTGTCGATTCCGTCGTCGCAGGTGGCCTCGGGGTCTTCCGGCGGATCGAGCGGAGTGCACTCTTGCGCTTGACCGCCGACACAGGCGGCAACGGTCGCCTGGCAGGCTCCTACGCCGCAGCTAAGATCGCCCAGCCCTTCATCCGTCTGGTCGTTGCAGTCGTTGTCCTTGCCGTCGCAGATCTCGTCCGCGCCCGAATAAATGGTGTCATCGTTGTCATCGCAGTCTGAACCACCGCAATTCTCGTCGTAATAGCTGTCACCGTCATTGTCGGGGCAGTTGCAAGCCAGGTCGGAGCCGTTGCAATCCTGGTCGATGGTGTCGTCGCAGATCTCGTCCGCTCCGGGATAGATGCTGTCATCGGCGTCGTTGCAGTCGTCACCGCCGCAAGCTTCGTCGTCGTAACCGTCGCCGTCGACGTCGTCGCAAGTGCAGACCAGGTCGGAACCGTCGCAGTCCTGGTCGATTGTGTCGCCGCAGATCTCAGTAGCACCCGGGTAGACGGTGTTGTCGGCGTCGTCGCAGTCGTCACCGCCGCAGCTGTCGTCGGCGTAACCGTCGCTGTCGCCGTCCGGGCAAGTGCAAGCCAGGTCGGACCCGTTGCAGTCCTGGTCGATGGTGTCGTCGCAGATCTCGGTCGCACCGGGATTGATGCCGTTGTCGGAGTCGTTGCAGTCGTCGCCGCCACAGGATTCGTCCTGGTAACCGTCACCGTCGGCGTCGGCGCAACCGGAGCAGGAGGGATTGGCCTCTCCCGGCGTGCCCAGATCACCACAGCCCTCGGGAACCGGTGTCAGCGCCTCGCACCAGTTGGCGCCGTCGTCGTTTGTAGTAGCGTCTGCGGTTGGATCAAGCGACATGCTGGCGCCGTTGGGATCGGGGAAAGTCGCGCCGTCATCGTAGGCCACCCGGTCGACCAGCGTGTCCGCGGGATCGGAGAAAATAACCTCGTCGTCGCTGTTGCTCAACTGCACGCTGCTCCAATCGTAGTCGCAGCTGATGTTGCCGTTGGTAGAGGTATCGGCATCGCGGCAAAACACGGCGAAGTTCCCGTCTGCAAGCACCACCAGCTCGGAAACGACATGGTTGTCGCTGCCGTCGTCGGAAATCAGCCAGCCGCGCAGCACCAGCGAGTGGCCCGAGACGTTGTGAATCTCGATCCATTCTCCGACGCTGTCATCCACGCAGCCGGGGTTGTTCATGATCTCGGTGATCACCAGATCGCCGGCCGATGCCGCTGTGCCGCACAGGTTCGGCTCGACGGAAGTGCGGCAGGCCCAACCGTCCTCCACGGCGCAGGCGGCGCTGCATCCGTCGGCGTCATCGGTGTTGCCGTCGTCGCATTCTTCGTCGCCGGATCGCGTTCCGTCTCCGCATACGTCCGTTGCGACGCAGCCCGTGTCCGCGGAATCCGTATCGCCGTCACAGTCGTTGTCGAGGCCGTCTGCGCAAGTTCCATCGCCGAAAGGACCCTCGTTTGCATCGGGATTTACCGCCGCCAGCGTATCGTCGCAGTCGTCGCCGCCGCAGGCATCCGAGACGTGGCCGTCGGCGTCGCCGTCGAGTGCAACTCCACCGCACACGCCGCCCGTGCAGGCGTCGCTCATGGTGCAATCATCTCCGTCGTCGCAGGCCGTTCCGTCGCCGACGGGCTGGGCCTCACAAGCGCCGTCACTTTCGTTGCAGACGCCGTCGTTGCACTGGTCGGATTCGCCCGAGCAATCGCGTGCGGAACCCGTGCAGCTGCCTGCCCCGTCACAGGCGTCGCCGACCGTACAGTACAGGCCGTCATCGCAACTGTCCGTGTTATAGGTATGGACACAACCAGTTGTGGAATCGCAACTGTCGGTCGTACAGACGTCGCCGTCATCGCAGTCGAGTGCGCTTCCGTTCTGGCACAGGTTGCCCAGGCAAGTCTCCGTACCGGTACAGACGTCGGAGTCGTCGCAATCGGAATCAGCCGTGCACTGCCAGCAGCCGTCGTCGTCAATGTCGGTCAGCCCGTCGCAGTCGTTGTCTTCACCATCCGCGCAGACCGCGCCGTCCCAAGGTGATTCGGCCGCGCCGGGATTGATGCTGGAGTCGGAGTCGTTGCAGTCGGTCGGGGTGCACATTACCGCTACGCAGTCGTTGGGACACTCGGACTGCTGCACCTGGCCTGTGATCTGGTCGTCGCAGTAGCCGTCGCTGTCCGCGTCGCAGGCGATACCCAGGCTCCCCTGGAAGTTGGGGTCGTCCGGGGCGCAGTCGATGGCGTCGGGCACGCCGTCGCTGTCGGCGTCGGGATAGGTGATCACGTCCGCGACCTGGTAGCGGAACTGGCCTCCGGTGTCGATGCCGGAAGGCTGCCCGCCCTGATCGAGATCGTTGTTCACTCCGTCAAAGGTATAAACGCCGTTGCCGCTGGTTGGCCCGATCACGGTGACAGTGTAGGGGTTACCCTGGTAGAAAGTGCCGTCGGTGTCGACCATGTAGGCCACGACAAAGAACCAGCTGAATACGTCGCTGTAGTCAAAGCCGCTCGGACCCCATAGTCCGCCGGCTGTCGCGTCGCCGGAAGAGAAGAAGCCCAGCGCGTTGTTGATAGTAACTGTGTATGCCCCCGACGAGATCGGCGCTCCTACGGAGTCGAGAATCTCGACCGCCCCGACCCAGGTCTGCAGCACGTCGAGGTTGCCGGAGTTGTCGCCGATGTTGTTGTCGGCTGCGAGCGTGGAGCCGTTTTGCGGCTCGCAATCCTGGCCGATGACTCCGCCTGAGCCGTTGCCGTCGATGTCGTTTCCGGTTATGTCCGGCACGGCGATGGTGTCGTCCGCAGCCCCGGGCGGGCCGTATGTGCCGTTATAGTACGGCAACAATGCAATGCCCCATTCGCCGTTGTCCTGAATCGTGTTGCCGTTAACCAAGGCCGAGCTGCCGACCAGCATGACGCCGTGGCTGCCGTTTGTCGAGACCGTGTTGCCTGAGATGCTGTTCGAGTTATCCGCCAGGATGGCATAGATGCCGATGCCATCGTTGTCGTTGACCGTGTTTCCGGTGTCGATTAGCGTGCCGGCATGCGGACCGTAAAGCGCGATGCCGTTTTCTGTGTTCCAGACCACATGGTTGTTCCTGATGCCGCTGTCGTCCGAGCAACTCGTGTCGGTACACATCAGACTGATGCCGTCCAGGCCGTTCGGCTCGGGGGTGTCAGAGGCGAAGTTGGATCCAATCAGGTTGCTTTCTATGATCGTGCTCGATGAGCCGATCAGTGTTATTCCGTTGCCGGCGTTACCGGAGATGACGTTGCCGTTCAGTCCCTGGCCGATGTTGTTCGCCTGGCGGGTGCCTATGAACCTGATGCCGTCGCCTTCGTTGGCGACGTCAAACGCGGCCGACGAGTCGAGACCGATCACGTTGTTGGTGAAAATGATGCCGCTGGTCGAGTTGGCATAACCGGCGTAAATGTATACTCCGTGGCGGCCGTTGCCGGAGATCAGGTTGGCCCTGCTCCAGTCGCCCGGCACGCCGAACACCAGGTCGCGGTTGCCGGGTTCGAGATGGACGCCGTCCTCTGCGTTGGGAACGGCCGTGTCGCTGTTGGGATCGATGCCGATGGCGTTGGAGATGAACATGTTTCCGTCTCCGGCTCCGGATACCGAGCCTGACCAACTTCCGGACCAGACGCCGTCGAAGTTATTGCCGGCTATCACGTTACCGGCGACCAGGTTGTCCAGGGTGGGTCCTGCAAAGGTGATGCCGTAGTTGTTGCCGAGCGCCACGTCCGGATCCGGTGTGGTGCCGATCAGGTTGCCGATGACTTGGTTGTTGCTCACGCCCCCGTTGGACCCGTCCATCAGAACCCCGTGACCGACGAAGCTGATGTCGCGCACCTCTCCCGAGATCAGGTTGCGCTCGGCCTCGTCGTTGAATCCGTCGAGGTCCATCCCGACCCAGTTCAAAGTGGCTCTGCGGCCGAGGTAAACGCCCGCCCCGTAGGGTTGGTTCCAGTTCAGCCAGCCGCTCGGCAATGAGGCCGTTCCGGTGATGTCGGTGCCCAAGAAGCAACCCTGGACCTTGTTACCCTGGCAACCGGTGTTCTGGTAACAGATGGCCACTTCGAACAACGGCCCGGAGTGGATATCGAGACCGCGGATAATGACGTTGTCGGTCTCGATGCGGAAGACGGCGTAGCCGCGCCAGACCGAATTGTCCTCGAGCACGCTTACCGAGATCGCAAGCTGAGTGTCCAGTGCCAGCGGCAAGGCCTGCGTATTGGGCGAACTCGTTGGCTGGGTGTAGCCGTCGATAACAAGATCCGGTGAGGTGATCAGGTATTCTTGATCGGCCACTATGTCGATCGGGCCCGAGGACAGGGGAACGTTGAAGTCGATTAAGAAGGGACCCACGCTCATGTTGGCCTGGTCGATGCAGTTACCCAGGCTTCCGGGCGAGTGATCGCCTGCGGTGGTTGTGACCGTACATACCTGGGCGGACGCCGCAGCCGGCAGCGCGATCGCGGCAAGCACGATCAGAAAGGCGATAGAAGACTTTTTCATGACTGCCTCCGAGTTAAACATTCGTAACTTCAGCGCGCCCCCCTGGCACGCTTGAATACTGCGAGGATCTTGGGAGAAGTGGTTACAGGATCGAGTGTGCGCTCGGGCGCCACCATCAATAGGCGCACGAACTCGTGTTCGGCTTCCTTATTGCGATCCAGCGCCACCAGGCTGCAGGCCAGGATCTCCCTGGCCTCGGCCTCGTCGGCCTGTGACAGCTTGTTTTTCTCGAGCACGCGCATCAGGTTGGCCCGTGCCAGATCATACTCACCGTTTCGATACTGAGCGAAGCCCTTGCGAATCAAGGCCGCATCTCCGGCGGGTGTGACCCGGACGTCGTTTTTACCGTCATCGGACTCGAGAACTTTTATTACCTCGGCAACCGACGACTTCTTCAAGTCACTCTTTGTATCCGGGCCGGAAGCGACTGCAGCCGAATTCTTCGCCGTAACCTCGCGTTGCGTGCGCTCTCTGGCAGCAGCGGCTATTTTAGCTTCGCGCTCTTTGAAGTCTTTGAGTCTTTCCTTGACCTTGTCGAACGACGCTTCGTGATCGAAAATGGGGACATACACTATTTCACCGGGCTTCAGAGCATTGGTGCGTTTACCGTTGAACTTGCGCAACAGGCTGGTTGGTTTGCTCTTGAAGTAATAACGTCGGGCGAGGTCGACCATGGTCTGGCCCTGTTGTACCCTGTGGCTTATTAGAAACGGGATTTTTATGAGCGTGCCGGCTTTTAAATCCTTGGGATGGTGGATGCGATTTAGCCAGGCAAGAAACTCGCTACGATTTGAGTCTTTCAGGTAGCGTATTGCGATCGACGATAGACTGTCGCCTTTCTTGATACGGTATTTCCAGACCGTCGGAACCCATAGAGTTTTTCCGCTTGGGAGCTTGTCAGGATTAGAAATGCCGTTGACGGCGGCGATATAGATGTATTTCTTGGGATCCCCGTAGTGAATCAAGGCGATGTGCGACAGAGTTTCCTCCGGCTTGGGCCTGTATTTCAAGGCCAAGGCCCTGGAGGTGGGAAGCATGAGCCATAGGGCCGCCGCAATAACAACACAACTGAGCTTGATCCTCATCTTCATCTCTATTGGCAGGTCATTAAGGACCGATCCGAACCATGGTGTACTTTCTCTTCAACACTCCGGCCGGTTCTATCAAAACCTTGTCGGTTACTGTCTCGAAGTGCGGGTTCTTCAGAACGACCTCGTGTATTCCGGGTGACAGCGAAAAACTGCGCGCCACCGGCGTGGTTTCAACGTAGGCTCCATCAATGTAGATCTTGGCCCAGGGCCAGGCGACCACCTTCAGTGCTCCAGGCGGTCCGCTTGCCACGGCGGCCGCCGCTTCGTTGCCTGGCCCGGCAACCATGTTGACGGTTAAAATCCACAACAGCAACGAGCAACCCAGGATAGCCTGGATTGCACCGATCATCTTCACCGACAGCGCGGGAGGAAGGTTTTCGTCCTCGCGGATCAAATCGGATTCTTCGAGCACCTTGGGTTGCACGAAGGTGCGAGCCTCGTCGCCCTCCACCAGGCCCTTGTGAAACAGGTAAGTCACAATGCGTCCCGAATAGTTCATTTTTACTCGGCGGGACAGGCAAGACTCGATTTCGCGGCGCAGATCTCCCGTACTGGTGTAACGATCGTCGGGCTCCTTGGCCATACACTTGAGGATAATGCGCTCGAGCCTGCGCGGCATGTTAGGGTTGAGCTTGCGAGGGCGGGTGAACTCGGCATTGAGGATCTTGTGCATGATGCTCTTGCCGCCGCCCTCGGAGAACGGCTTCATGCCGGTCAGCATCTGATACAGGACCACGCCGAAAGAGAAAATATCAGAACGAAAGTCGATCTTGACGCCCATGATCTGCTCGGGAGACATATAGGCCGGCGTGCCCAGCGAGGTTCCCGGACGCGTCAGATCGCCAAGGTTCTCGTCACGGGCAATACCGAAATCCATCAGCTTCACTTCTCCCTTGCGGGAGATAATAATGTTGGACGGCTTGATGTCCCGGTGAACGATACCGCGGTAGTGGGCGTATTCCAGCGCCGAGCAAACGGCCTGCCCGATAACCAGCCCGATGTCGGGCGGCAGCAGGGTGACTTTCTCGAGCAGGTCGAACAGATCGATTCCCTCCACGAATTCCATCACCATTCTGAAGTTGCCGTCTTCCTTGAAGAAATCGTAGATGTGGATGATGTTTTCATGCTGCAGGGCCGCCAAGGCTGTGGCCTCGCGAATGAAGCGGGCGACTACCTGGGGATCATTAGTGAAGTCTGATTTGAGTTCCTTGATGGCCACCGGGCGATTTAGGGAGTTCTGTACGGCCTTGTAGATGACTGCCATTCCACCCGAGCCGATCTCGCCGATCACGTCGCAGTTCTTTATTTGTTTCGGTGGCATCGGGATGCAATGCTACATCAACAGGTCTCGAACTGTCAATGCGCCACGGCTTTCTTGACAACTGCTGTAAGTTACGCAACACTTGGTAAAAGTTACAGGAGGTATTACAGGGTATGGCTCGACCCCAGATAACAACACCGGAAGCAGCCACTCGGCTGGCCCGCGCAATTGCATCCGATCTCAGCTTGTACAACGAGGAGAAGATCATTGAAGGGCTCGAGAACGACAACCTTTTCGAAGTTCTGAAAGACGAGATCGAGGAAGGCCGCGAACTTTACAAGAGCCGAGTAAACCCCGAACTATATGGCAAAACCAACTACTACGACCGTGCTCTGGTAGATATCATCGTAAAGTCCAAGGCTCACATCAAGACCAAGATCTGGTGAACGAGCCTTCTTCGCCCACTTTTCGCCCTGCCTTTCCGCGGATCTTCACTGTCGATCCTGAATCAGAGGGTCAACGGCTGGATGTCTTCTTGGCCGCCATGCTGGAAGGATATTCACGCTCTTATCTCGGGAAACTTATTGCCGCGAAACACATCAGGGTTGAAGGACATAGTGTACGTGCCGCGCACAAGCTGCGGGCGGGTGAGAAAATATCGTTTGATGAACCACCCGTAGTCCCCGCCGGGCCCTTACCCGAGAACATTCCGATCCGCGTGATTTTCGAGGACACGGATATTCTGATAGTTGACAAGCCTGCCGGACTGGTCGTTCACCCTGCGCCAGGCAGCCCGGACGGGACTCTTGTGAACGCTCTGATCCATCATTGTCGGGATCTGTCGGGTATCGGAGGTGTGGCGCGGCCTGGAATTGTCCACCGTCTCGACCGGGACACTTCCGGGGTTTTAGTTGTGACCAAGAATGACCGGGCCCACCGAGACCTGGCTGCCCAGTTTCACGAACACCAGGTCGAAAAGACATATTTTGCTTTTTGCGGGCGCAGGCCGGGTGCACGGGCCTTGCCGGCCTCGGGAACTTTTGACACGCTCTTCGGACGCCACCCGGTGCATCGCAAGCGCTTTTCCTCGAAGGTGACGAGAGGGAAAAAGGCCCTCAGCGTTTTTTCGGTTCTGCGTCGTTTCGCGAGTGAAGGTTTCGAGGCGCTCAAGGTCGAGGTAAGGCCACGAACGGGTCGTACGCACCAGATCCGGGTTCACCTGGCTGATGCGGATCATCCCATCTTGGGCGACAAGCTGTACGGAGGACGCAGCGCGCGAAAATTTCCCGCTCAAATCCTGCCGCCGCGCCAGGCACTGCATGCTCACGAGTTGACCTTCAACCACCCAGGCACACACAAAAAAATATCTTTCAAATCCGACCTGCCCGAAGATCTACAGACACTCGAACGAGAGTTGGCAAGTCTAATTCAGAAGAACGATGTTTCATCAAGGGGTTGACATTTCGGTGACAGGGCGCAGATTGTGAGCGCATGTCAGATTCTGTAAAAGCCGCCCAACCCGTGGATGCGTTTATTGACAACCTGCGGGTGCAGCGTCGCCTTTCGGACCATACGCTGCGCGCATACAGTACCGATCTCGGTCAGTTGGCGGAATTTCTCGAATCACGGCGGATTGGATTGCTCGAGGCCGAAGCGGGCGATCTGCGGGCATTTCTGGCCTCGCGTCACAAGCAACTCGGCGCCCGCAGCCTGGGGCGCAAGCTGGCGGCCATCAGGTCATTTTATCGTTTCTGCCTGGAGTCCAGGCTGGTAGCGGCCAGTCCGGCAGAGCGCATCGCCAGCCCATCGGTCGAAAAGCGCTTGCCCAAATTCCTCGACAGGGACGAGATCACCGCCCTGCTAACGGCCCTTGATGAGGAAAGCGATCTGGGATTGCGTGACCGGTCCCTGCTGGAACTGCTGTATGCCACCGGGTTGCGAGTTTCCGAGTTGACCGGACTGGACCTTGACGATGTCGACAGGCGGGCCAGGACTGTGCGGGTGATTGGCAAGGGAGACAAAGAACGCATTGTGCCGTTCGGAAGCAAGGCGGCTGACGCCGCCGAACGTTATTTGCCCGCGCGCGGGCGTATTTTGGCTTCTGCGAAGAAGCGGGCAAAGAATAATCCCGCTCCCGAGGCACTTTTTTTAAATCGCTTCGGTGGCAGGCTCTCGGCCAGGTCGGTACGCCGCAGATTGCAGCGAGCAATAATCAAGGCCGGCATTCTGCGCGATATTAGCCCGCATGCTCTCAGGCACTCGTTCGCCACCCACCTGCTGCAGGCAGGGGCCGATCTGCGAGTCATCCAGGAACTTCTGGGCCATGCGACCCTTTCGGTGACCCAGGTATATACGCATGTCGACATGAAGAAGTTGATCGAAGTCTACGACGGCGCTCACCCGAGGGCGCGCCGCGGTAAGGGAGAGAAATCATGAATGCGATAAAGGGAACGACCATTCTGGCGGTTCGCCGGGATGGTATGACGGTTCTGGCCGGAGACGGTCAGGTGTCAATGGATAAGGTGGTTCTCAAGCACAAGGCACGCAAGGTGCGCAGGCTGCTGGACGGGAAGGTTCTGGCCGGATTCGCAGGCAGCACGGCCGATGCCTTGACACTATTCGAGAAATTTGAGGGGAAGCTCAAGGAGTTTTCCGGGGCGCTTGTGCGTTCGGCCGTGGAGTTGGCCAAGGATTGGCGCACGGATCGCATCTTGCGCAGGCTGGAGGCCTTGCTACTGGTGGCCGACACGGAGAAGATCCTGCTGATCTCCGGGACCGGGGATGTAATCGAGCCGGACGAAGGCGTCATGGCCATCGGCAGCGGGGGCCCTTATGCCCTGGCGGCGGCCAGGGCATTGGTCGAGCATTCGGATCTGCCGGCGGATAAAGTGGCAGCCGAGGCCATGCACATCGCCGGGGAAATATGCGTTTTCACCAACGGTGAAGTAGTGATCGAAAAGTTACCGGCAAACTGAAGCCATCGGCGGCGGATAAATCACTGAAAGGGATGTCAGACATGTCAAACGAGATACAAGAATACAAGGGTGCCTTTACTCCCAGGGAGGTCGTCTCGGAACTCGATCGCTACATCATCGGGCAAGGCGCCGCCAAGCGCGCGGTCGCCATTGCGCTGCGAAACCGCTGGCGCCGTCAGCAGGTTCCGGAGGATTTGCGAGACGAGATCGCCCCGAAGAACATCATCATGATCGGACCAACGGGCGTCGGCAAGACAGAGATCGCTCGGCGACTGGCCAATCTCTCCCAGGCTCCGTTTCTCAAGGTGGAAGCCAGCAAGTATACCGAGGTTGGATATGTTGGACGGGATGTAGAGTCAATGATCCGCGACCTTGTCGAGATCTCGGTCAAGCTGGTCAGGGACGAGGAAACTCAAAGGGTACAGGTCAGGGCACAGGAACTGGCCGAGGAAAAGCTGCTCGACATCCTGGTGCCACCGAAGCCGAGCTTCGAAGCACGCCCGCAGGTGCCCGGAACGATCGATGTCAGTATGGGAAGCATCGAGCCCGTCGTGCAAGATAGCTCGGATTCTTCCAGCGGTACCCGGGAAAAGTTCAGGCGCATGCTGCGCGAGGGAAAGCTCGACGATCGTGAAGTCGAGCTGAAGCTTCAGGATGGGGGGGGAGCATTTCCTTTCATGCAGGTCTTTTCGACTTCCGGCGTCGAGGAAATGAACATGAACCTGCAAGATATGATGGGCAACCTGTTTCCCAAGCGCACCAAGCAGCGCAAGATGAAGGTGGCCGATGCCTTGCGTGTTCTGGTTCAGCAAGAGGCAAGCCACCTGGTGGACAACGAAAAGGTCACTCGCGAGGCCATTCATCGGGCCGAACAAAGCGGAATAGTGTTCATCGACGAGATAGACAAGGTGGCCGGACGCGAGGCCGGTAAGGGTCCCGAGGTGTCCAGGGAGGGCGTCCAGAGAGATCTGCTGCCGATCGTCGAGGGCAGCACGGTGGCCACCAAGTATGGCATGGTCAACACCCAGCACATACTGTTCATCGCCACCGGCGCCTTCACGGTGGCCAAGCCCTCAGACCTGATCCCCGAGCTTCAGGGGCGTTTTCCCATCAGGGTCGAACTCGACAGCCTTACAAGAGAAGATTTCTTGCGTATTCTGACCGAACCCGAGAACGCGCTCACCAAACAATACCAGGCGCTGATGGCCACGGAGAAACTTGATCTGGTATTTTCCAGCGATGCTCTTGCCAAGATTGCCGATATCGCTGCCGAGGTGAACTCCAGAACCGAAAACATCGGTGCGCGCAGGCTGCACACCGTGATGGAAAAGCTGCTCGAGGAAATCTCTTTTCGGGCCCCCGAAATGGGCGGCCAGCGGGCGCTCTTCGAGGCGGATGATGTCGAAAGGACTCTGAGGGATGTGATCGAGGACCAGGATCTCAGCCGCTATATCTTGTAGTTACAAGTCGTAAGCCGCCGTTTTTCACCCATCTGCTTGACACTTGGCACCACTCGAAGATAATGAATACTGTGGTGTGTTTCGTTTGAGCCTGACAAATCGGAGGGCGGGTGGGCTTGGAAGAAGAATCCAAAACCGGGAGTGATCTGGATAAGATACCAAAGGTCACACCCGGTCTGAATCTCAATGAGCTCTCCCTTAGCCCGGAGGAAGGGTTCCTTTTCTCCAGAGTGGACGGATCCACCAGCCTTGGCCGCCTGGCCCAGGAGTCCGGCATGAAAACGGACAGGGCTCAAAAGGTGTTCGATTCACTTGGCAAGAAGGGGATAATCACCTGGGATGGCGAAGATCCGGCCGGAGAGATACCGTCCAAAGAGGTGCTATCCGAAGAAGAAGCCTACGACGGCATTGAATTCGATCCGTTCGAACTGGCGGAGGACATCGATCTCGACGAGGATACCAAGAAGAAAATTCTTTTCTTGCACGCTAAGATGAAAGAACTTACGCATTACAAGATGCTGCGCGTCGACCGCCGGGCGGACCCGAAGGAGATAAAGAGGGCCTATTTCGGAGTTTCCAAGGAGTTTCATCCCGATACTTTCTTCCGCAAGAGCATTGGCTCGTACAAGTCGAAGATCGAAGCCATCTTCAAGCGCATCAGCAATGCCTACGAGGTGCTCTCAAACGAACAGAAGCGTGCGGCCTACGACGCTACCCTGCCTTACGAACCCACCCCGGAGGAAATCGAGGAGCAAAAGAGAAAACAAGATCTGAAACAGAGAGACGAGCACCTGAAGGAAGAGCGCCGGAAGCGCCTGATGAGGCGCATGCCGATCGGCCGGCAGAAGGCCAAGGCCAGGCGACACCTGGAGGAGGCCATCAAACACAAACAGGAGGGCGACCTGC
>Ga0315535_1001130_pt1 | contig 18179 bp, 19 predicted proteins | sample SalMarSW160220MG_2_FD_203092 | JGI IMG/M metagenome (GOLD analysis project Ga0315535, IMG submission 203092) | Salt marsh sediment microbial communities from the Plum Island Ecosystem LTER, Massachusetts, United States - Salt Marsh Sediment SW1602-20 ... | reverse complement strand
GTATTGGATATTGTAATTCCCGAACTAGGTGAGAAGAAACTAAGAAAAATTCCACTTCTTGTGGGGGGCGAACAAGGGTTTGATATTGTGAGTCTGGATGAAACCAAAGAAGGTATGCCACTAGTACATACACTCAAACAACAAACACATACAATTCCCTCAGTCAGAGTCTACTGCGAGCCAAAAATTGCTAGCACTATCCGCAAACGATTCGACGAAATCTATCCCATGTCGGATAACCTATCACATAGAGAAGATGAGTACGATTTGACTGAATACTAAAGCAAATAATCAATATTCTTCAAGACATGCGAAAATCCATATTCCATCTGTACTATTCCATAGACTGCTTCGACAAGGGTACCTTTGTCATGGATAATCTCTCCCTTGCTTGGTGTTTCAGGGTCGAAGTGTATTCGATGTTCATACAATCCCCACTTATCACATAGATCTGCCATGTGTTCATTACTAACAATACTCGATTTGTCCTGTGTGAGTTTTCCAACGTCTTCCCTTACAGTCTGCCAGAGGTGATAGATGACTGCCATAGAGATTGCAGCGTCTCCCAAAAGAGCAAATCTCTTCGCAGATTCACTCAATGATATAAGGGCTTCAAACCCACCATCATCAAAGGGATCATTCTCTCCCCGGTATTGAATTTCAAGTTCCAAGAATAGATTCTTTGTACTCGGCTGAAACATAGCCGCGATTACAATCTCTTTATTTCTAATTTTAATATCAAGAGCTTTCTCTAGCTTTGGTGTAAGTGTCTTTTTGATGTACTTGATCTTATCATTGATCTCCTCGATTTGTTCAAGCCATCTATCCACCTTTCCGAGGAGGCGCGTCTTATTTTCAGGAGTATGCCTTCTAGTTCTCTCAAGAATCTGTGTTATCGTGTCCAGTCTGTTCTCAATATGAACGGATTTCCAGACAATTTTCCGTTCTCTCCTCTTTTGACTCACATTTAGTCTCTCCCTAGTAATAGCTAAGCTCTGAATTGGAAGCATCGTAACGTGTGACATGAAATGCAGTTATTGAATACTCCGTAGCAATCTTTGCCAATGCTAGTGTTATGAGAGACTTTCCTAGTGTTAAATCAATCACCATATCATGAATGAAGATATTATCAATTATAGCCGCTTCAAGAAAATCTACTGTTCCCTGGAGAAATCCATATTCTGCTTCATCTTCAGTACCAGTGACCTCATCTGGAACTTCTATCCATTCTGTTGTCCATCTTCTGAATGCATCATCAGGAATGAACCTATCTACAATCCTTGAGACCCCTCTTGTCCAGTGTGCAGCTTCTACAAAAACAAGGAGTTTTTTCGGATTGAAGTGTGGATTATTGGTTAACCACTGTACGAAGGGGCGTTGATCCTCCGGACGACTCAGAGAAGTAACATACAATAGTGGTTTTGTAATTCCCAAAGCTCTACGTATCGGGTGTATTGCTTTAGGTTCCAATTCGAACAGGCGGTATTGAGATTGTTTCCAACTGACAATGATTCCAAGTTCCTCCAAACGTTTTGTGTTGTGGTAGAGCTTAGGACTCGTAATCTCAACTTTCGCAATCTCTCTCTTACTAGCTCCCTTCAAGACCAATTGCGCTTTGGTGTCCGTAGTAATCTTCTCTCGCAGCTCTGCCCCAGTCTTCAGACCCCCTTCAAGCTGATCCAGTATAATCCGCCTCGCTCTGACGGTTTCGATTTCTTCGCGAATCAAGTCTTCCATGGTCTTTTGAAGCATATCCGGACACTCCATTTGCGGATGTATTATCTAGTAATCTGGTGTATTAACCATTTATACTTATCGAAGATAAAGCCTCAGAAACGCCCAAAAATGGCTTGAAATGGCGATAAAATATACATACATAAGATACTTATCGATAAGAAAGCGACCCGTCCGCCATATGCTTAAATACAATCTGGCGGAATGAAGTAGTAGCACGGAGTCTCGAAAGCTCCGCCTTGGCGAATCTAGATTGTTGATTTGTCTTAAAATAATAATACGAGGACCGAAAAATGGCTGAAGACGAGTTTCTTGGCGCAAAACCGATTGTCATCGACAACGGTACGGGTTTGAGCAAGAACGGTTACGCCGGCGAAGATCAGCCACGCAGTGTCTGGCCCACTTTGATTGGATATCCAAGATATGAATCAATCATGACTGATGTTGATCACTATACACGTGATTACTACATCGGTGAAGAGGCCATCAACCTTCGTGGTGTTTTACGTCTGGTTTACCCAATCGCTCATGGAAAAATCGAAGACTGGGACGCAATTGAGAAGATATGGAGTTACACGTTCTATAACGACTTGAAAGTAGATCCGAGCGAAAATCCGGTACTTCTAACTGAAGCACCATTCAATCCCAGAGAGAACAGAGAGCGCATGGCCTCCGTCATGTTTGACAACTTCGGAGTGCCCGCAGTATACGTTGCCACACAGGCAGTACTCTCACTATATGCATCTGGTCGAACAACTGGTTTGGTCATCGACTCTGGTGACGGTGTGACCCACATAGTACCAATCTATGAGGGCTTTTCAATCAATCACGCTATCCGCAGAATCGACTTGGCTGGACGAGACATTACCGAATACCTACGCAGACTTCTCAGACAGAGAGGGTACACAATGGTAAGCGGTGCAGAGAAAGAAATTGTCAGAGATGTCAAAGAGAAGCTATGTTACGTAGCTCTTGATCCCGAGAGGGAGAGGACAGTTGCTGACAAGGCTGGTGTTGACAAACCCTACATGATGCCAGACGGTGAGGTAATCACAGTCGGTGCAGAAAGGTTCCAAGCACCCGAGTTGTTCTTCAACCCAAGTGCAATTGGTCTTGATACTATTCCACTCGATGAACACATTGTCGAGTCAATCAAGGCTTGTGACGTCGACTTGCGACGTGACCTGTACGCCAACATTGTGCTATCAGGCGGTTCAACCATGTTCCCAGGACTCAAGGAGAGACTCCACAAAGAGATCACCGAACTAGTCCCCGAGAACATCGAAGTCCGAATCATTGCTCCTCCCGAGAGACAGTACTCAGTCTGGATTGGTGGAAGCATTTTGGGAAGTCTCAAGACGTTCCAAAAAATGTGGGTTTCCAAGAAGGAATTCGAGGAAGTCGGACCCGAAGTCATACACCGCTGTATCTAGTATACTCTTAGTTTAAGGAAGAGGGACTTTTCCCCTCTTCTTTCTCTTGTTTTTTGTTCATAATTTCTTGTTCTAATGCCCTTATTCTAGTGCAATCATGTTTTTATCCTTTCAATGAACAATCATCTAACGGTGAATTTTACAAATTGGTGTCACGAGAAATTGAATTTGCAATCGGAGGATTTCTCCTACTAGCTGCTCTTTTTCCATTATCCATTGCTATTCTTGGAAGCTTTCCAATGCTAAATCTTGGGCTACTCATCAATTTTGGCGGGATTGGATTGTTAGTCGGTTTTCTAGGATTTCTTCTGATTGGCACAGCACTTTTCAAAAAAGAGTAAATAGTAGTGGGAGTTCGAAGAAGTCGGACCCGAAGTGATTCACTATTGTGTCTAGTTTTCATTATTTTATGATAGATAATCGGGTCTATAAGATACGTTGCAAAAATCTGACGACATTAAGAAGGTTGACTCTAGCATGGCCACGGAGTACATCTCGCTTGTAGTACTATCGATAGTTTTTTTCCTTATAGCGGTAAGAAGGATTGGACATTTTCGAATCAAGATTTGGCAAGCAATGATCCTTGGTGCTGCGGCTGTACTTTTAACAGGTCAGATTAGTCCATTAGATGCCCTCTACTCAATCAACTTCGATGTAATCACCTTTCTATTTGGAATGTTTGTCGTGGGTGAGGCAATGCAGCGGAGTGGATATCTCAGCTCTCTCTCTCGTAGTCTCTTTCACAGAGCTACCAACGTCGATCATCTCATTCTTTTGATTCTCTTTCCGATAGGACTTCTTTCAGCAATTCTGATGAACGATACACTTGCAATTATTGGCACACCAATTGTTCTTGGACTATCTAAAAAACATGGCATCTCCCCCAAGCTCCTTCTGATGACTCTAGCAATTGCTGTCACCACTGGTAGTGTGCTGAGTCCAATTGGTAATCCTCAGAACCTCCTAATTGCAACTTCAGGAGGAGTTGATAGCCCATTCATTTCATTTCTTCAATATCTTGCTCTACCAACAATTCTCTGTTTATTTGTTGCATTTCTCTTCTTACGATTTTTCTATCGAACTGAGTTTCGTACACCTCTCATTGAGAACCAAGATGAAGAGATAATGATTGATGGTCGACTTGTGAAGCTATCCAAACTTTCCTTAGCTCTAGTTATTATTCTGGTTGGATTAAAGATAGTTCTCTTTTTTATTGCTCCTGAGTTCGAACTAAGGTTATCATTCATTGCCATCATTGCAGCTTTTCCTATTGTTGTTTTCAGTAGTAAAAGAGTGGAAATTGTACGCAATATCGATTGGTCCACTCTTCTCTTCTTTGTGTCAATGTTTGTATTGATGGCAAGTGTCTGGCAAAGTGGGGTCTTCCAAGACCTGTTTCTTGAGCTGAATCTGGATCTGACTTCAATCTCAATAATAATGGCAGTTGGGGTCTTCATGAGCCAGTTGATTTCAAATGTGCCACTGGTAGCACTCTTTATCCCGGTACTGTCAACGAATGGGACCTCTCTTGTTCTATCGATGGCTCTTGCAGCAGGAAGTACAATTGCTGGAAATATGCTTGTGCTTGGTGCGGCGAGCAATGTCATCATCATTCAGAATGCAGAAAAACAGGGGTCGACTCTTGAATTCAAAGAGTTTGCGAAAGTGGGTATTCCACTGACACTGATTCAAACATTAGTGTATCTTGTTTTTCTCATTCTTATCCCGTATTGAGTAGATTGATTCTTACAAAGAAAGAATTCGAAGAAGTCGGGCCCGAAGTCATACACTGCAATATCTAGTATATAACAGTCTGAAGAAGAGCGATACTCTTCACGCTTAAGTGTCCGCCTTAGTGATCCAAACTGACGATTTTTGCAATATTGAAATATCTTATTTGAAAATTACAAATCCAAGTAGTATGACTAACAAACATCAAGAACTTCTAAGAGCAATGGGTGAGGGTAAACTCCCTGCACCCCCAATAGCAGAACTAATAGGTTTCAAACTAATCGAAGTTGGGAATGGAAGAATCGTGATGGAGATGAATGCTAGTGAAAAACACTGGAATCCAATGAAGACTCTTCATGGAGGAGTGATATGTGATATTACAGACGCTGCAATGGGTACTTCGTTCTATACTACTCTTGAAGACAACGAATCCTATACAACAGTAGATCTCAACATCAAGTTTCTTAGACAAGTTATCACAGGGAAACTCACAGCATCAGCAAAAGTAGTAAAACGTGGACGGCGCCTAGGTTACATGGAATGTGAGGTTACTAATGAGGATGGAGAACTAGTAGCAAAAGCAACTTCATCATGTTTAGTGTTAAATCAAAAATCGGATATAGAATAACTTACCCTGAATGAATTTGATAGAGCGCACATTCAAATTGTTTTTAGGAAGCTAAACAGTAAGCGCTCAATCTGATATTCACTATTTGAATTTTAAATGCAAAAAAGAGTTCGAGGAAGTCGAACCTGAAGCGATACACAGCTGTATCTAGTATAATCTCAGTTTAACGAAGGAGGGTTGCTTAACCCCCCTTCTTACTACTATTCTTTAGTTCTCATTCTTACTTGCTGTTCCCATTACGTAGGCACCAAAAGCAATAATCCAGGCAAGAATTGGGTTGATTGCCCAACGCTCTAAGGATCCCTTTGCCATTCCGAGAAAAGTTTCTGTTGATCCAAATGGAAGTCCCAGATATGGGATGAACACCATTGCTAGAATAAAAGAGATGAGCCCGAGGATTACTGAAATTATCGACATCGGTTTTATGAGATATGTAAAGGAACTGATAGCCGCAAATCCACCAAACATAATTGCTAGTAGAGTGAACACGCTATGCATGGGTTGCAGATTCGCTGGAAATATTCCGACTCCCATTGCACCAATTCCGCAGATAGTCAGTAGAACAGATAGTAGCTTCTTCCCTGAAGCTTTGTATAAGAAGAATGTTCCAAGTACAACGAACGCTCCCAATAGGAAGACTGATGCATTGTAAATAGCTGCAGTAGGTCCTGTTCCTAAGTCACTGACATAATCGATACGACTACTATATCCGTCATACCATGACTCTGCGGCAAGCAATCCCAGAAACCACTGAACACCTCCAACTAGGAAGCAGCCCCCAGCTAATGTTGTGGCATCATGTTGTTTCAGCAGATTTGTTATAGAAATTTCAGATTCGGACATATTAAATCACAACTTTTACGTGTGCTAGAATGAATATAAGAAGTGGACAAACTTTGAGCCGTATCGTGGTTTGTCCCGCAAACATCAGAAATCAAAGAAATCACATTTTTTCTTGATAGTTCTTTCTAGAATTCCTGTCTTTCAATATAATACAACGTTTCGACGCTAGTTTTGTTGGGCTGAAAGTGGAAGTGTGAATATAATACTCTACTCTATTTTCTTTCTCATGATGAGTCTGAGTGGTTGATAGTCCAGAGCATGCTATGTATCCCCTCCCTGTTGATTACTTCTCATTACACCAAGTTCAATCACCTTCTTCCCAGGTGCAAAAACTGGGATGCTGTACTATAAAAAATCGAAAATCTTCACCCAAGGTAAGCTAATATTCACCGGTAGATGGATTGTGCATGACGGTGTTATGCTTTGCAGAGTCATGCAATCCAAGCCATCCTGATTACTGACAAGGGTGGAAGTCCACGTTTCTACATGCAACTTGATCCAAAGGCTCTCAATATGGATCCAGTCATGGCATCAAGTTTCTTTGCAGCGATTGACATGTTTTCAAAACAGGTCTTTGAACAGAGTAATCCTGTTTGTCATGTTGACTATGGGTCTCGTTTGTTCACGCTCCTTAATGGAGTCAAAACGAATCTGATTGCTGTTAGTATCAAGGCGCTAGATCAGGAAGTCATTGATGTCCTCGACTCACTTCTTGCAGAGTTCGAACTAGATTGGCTTGAAATTGTAGATCCTTTCGAATACAATTTCGATACATCATTTGTCGATGTATACCTAGAGGCTTTTGGTGAACGAGTTATGGAACGACTATCTCTTCGGCTTTTATCTGATACATGGGTTCCATACTATACTACCCAGCCTGATAGACCAGTGGCCGTGGAGAGTATACTTCGAGACTATATCAATGGCTCTCGCAACGTAATTGAGATTGTTGAAGTTAGCAATCTATCCAGAAGGGAAGTAGCACTAGAACTCTCCAAGCTCTGGGCTCATAGAGTTGTGAGATTCCGAAATATGTTTACCTTCAATGATTTCATGACAACGGGAACACAGTTCATTCGGTATGTACAGGCCTCCTCAGCTGAAACAAAGGATTTACAGAATCTTCATCCGGAGATGGCAGGAGTCATTCCTCACCTAGCCGGCTTGATTGATGGAAGAAAGACAGTTCGTGAAATCTTGGCTGAGCTTGGAGCAAGACATGATGAGAGAGAATTACTACGTGCATTAGACTACCTCATGGAGGTAGGTGTGATAGAAGCGTTGACTCCTGAGAAGAGACGTATTCTTCTCGTCAAAGAAGCTCTGGAGCTTGCTCTTCGCGTAGCTGAAGGTACATACAGCGTAGCAGAGGCAACTAACGCATTGAAAGTTGTTTTGAAAAGCACTAAGGCACCAGAAGTGCTTAGTCAGTTGCAACTCAAGGGTGAGAAATGGTCTGTTGATTTTGATTTTAAAATACTTGAAGGAATTGCAACTCGAAGATTGATGGTACTCTATGGAGAATGGATGAAAATACTTGCTCAATTTGTACAAGTTCTGAATCCTTCCAAACTTGAACTCTATATCAAGAACTTGACCACTGTATTTGCACAGAGAATTGTTAAGCGATACTCCTCCTTAGACTTGAGAGGCTTCGAGGAGTTTGCCTATTGGCTTGAAATCCTTAGCACTCCTACAAAGCCTCATGTGGGACCCATACAGACCAGTCACCTCCAGATTGCATGGTCTAATGCTATGGAGGAACTTGCATATATTCTTGTGACACGGGGTCACATTATTTACAAATCCGAGAGTATCACTCAAATACAGTCCGCATCAGGAACTCCTCTGATTGATCTATTACCTGAAGAGTGGGTTGGAAAAGACCATGTTGAAACATTCGAGCGAGTAATGTATGAATATTCGAAACTAGGCCCTGCTGCAGTACTCACACTTCTAATACTTGCAACTCAACGTGCAATCCTTCTTCCACAAGAAGTGATGACTTGATGTGAAGTTCTTCCATCTGAAATACTATTATCTGATGAGGATGAGGTAAGTATGTACTTACGGTGACCATGTATGAGCCCTACATATCTATTGAAAATAGTAACAGTTGGAGCCCCATCTGTTGGAAAGACAAGTATAATCATTAGATTCTCTACTGGTGCATTTAGAGAACACTACTCTCCCACGCTTGGAGTAGGATTTGCCTACAAGAAGATGAAAGTAGGGGAAGATAATGTCAACATGCAAATATGGGATTTGGGTTCTCAGGACTTTTTAGAACGCACTCGTGCAAATTACTATTTAGGTGCTCAAGGTGCTATATTCATGTATGATGTAACATCATGGGAGTCATTCAACGAAGTAATTGAATGGAAGCATGAGGTTGATCGTAATCTGGATGATTACACTGCTATTCTTATTGCTAATAAGACTGACCTTATCATGGAAAGAGTTGTTTCTCTGGAAGAGGGTCAACGAGTTGCTGACCAGATGGGAATTCCTCATATGGAAGCTTCAGTCCGGCTCGATAAGAATGTAAATGATGCATTCGAAACCCTTGCGAGGAACATAATTGGTTCTTTTAGTTGACGTACACTTTATCCATTATCTGAAACATTAGGTGTTTCTGGTGTTTTAGTTACTATCTTCCACCTACCACTACAAAATAGACACGCTACTAAGAGTGTAACCACACCGAGAACAAGTCCCAAAGAGGATAGAAATTCTATTGGTGAATTCAGGGATATAGTTTCTGCATATATCATAAACGCAACCGCGGCAAAATATAATCCTAGTATCCATTCGTAGACTCCCCCATATTGTTTAGCAAATGCCTTCGACTTCGAGTGCTTTCTCAATACCATCAATACAATAATTCCTCCAATTATTACTCCAAGTGTGAGTATAAGTTTTAGAGGTACTACTACTGGGGCGGTACTCAACTCTGCACCACTAAAGAGGATATTCTCAAGTTGGAACGCAAGAGGGAATGAATCAGGGTTATTCCATTGAATACCAATGTATCTGATGATTCTACTCTGTTCACTTAGAACCTGACCGCTTGAAAGAAGTTGAGTTATTGAGGCTCCTAGTAACCTTGTATAGAGCACATCATTTTCTTGAGAGATTGTAAAAAATGATTGTACCGAATCGGACGAAATATTCGGGGTCAAAACCTGTTGGATTGTGTCATTTTTAAAAACATAGGTAACACTTGCGATTAATGATCTAGTAAGAACAAAAGAATCCCCAATCTGAAAGTACATGACAACATCTTGATTTGAATCAAATAAAGCAATGCAAAAATGACCTCTACTTTGTTCAAGTGTCTGATCTACATAGAACTCTACAGTGAAATTAGAAAATGCATTGAGATTTGTATCGTATCCAATATCTTTCCACCAAAACGGCCCGTCATTTTCTGTGCTTCCTGTATCTGTGTAGAGATAGTCCCCACCACTTGAAAGAACTCCTGGGACAACGTCCCATGCTGTCCAACCTGTCCAAGTATCAGAATCTTGCCATCCAGTTGTGCTACTGCAATGATCTTGCCAAGTTGTTTGAGCAATGGAATGAGCTGGAAGTGCTAAGATGAGTGCAATTACTAGAAAAATCATACCGATGTTTTTTGCTCTCATATACATAACCCCTGTTTTCATTATTGAACGAGTAAATATTAGTTTCGAATTCATATTACAAAAATAATTCCAAAGAATATACTACCAACTAGTCCCTCTCCATTTTGAAGAGTCATGACAAAGAATGATGTTGAATTTCGAGTTGCAACAATAGATGATTTGGATTCTTTTGTGAGTTTATGGATAGCGTCAGCACGATACCATGAAGAAATCGAAGACCGTTTCCAATATTCACCAGATGCAGCTGAATGGACTAGAAAATACTACTCAAATCAGCTATCAAAGGACAATTTCATTTTCTTCGTAGCATGTATTGGTGATGATGTTGTTGGCTTCATTGAAGCTATGGCGATTGAAAAGCCCCCAATTCATGTCCAATGTAAGGTCGGCTTCATCAGCTCACTCTTTGTTAAAGATGAACATCGTAGGAAGAGCATCGGTTTTCAGTTATGGGAGTTGTCCCGTGATTGGTTAATGGAACAGAAAGTTGACAAATTCCAGTTGGCAGTTGCTGCTTTGAACCCTGTGGGAATTGAATTTTGGCGAAAGGTCGGGTTCAGTGAGCTTATGATGCAAATGGAGATGAAGCCTAGCTAATTACACAAATAGCACATCTTCAATTCCTGTAGTCAAACGATTTGCTTTTCCTTTCGTCACTGCATAATCATTCTCAATCCGAACGCCACCAATTCCTTCAAGATAGACTCCTGGTTCAATTGCCATTACATGACCTTCAACAAACAAATCCTGACGACTATACATACTTGGTAATTCATGGACATCTAGACCAATTCCATGACCAAGACCATGAGTCATTCCATTCTTCGCATCAGGATTGAGTCTTCGTGAATCAAACCCATGCTTTTCGAGAGTCTTGAAGCATGCCATATTGACATCATCAATAACGGCGCCATCTGTCAGGGCATCAACTGTCGCATTAGCGGCTTCTTCTACTGCTTCGAACATCTCACGAACTCTTTTTGGCACCGGTCCTTTCACAAAAGTACGCGTAACATCTGCAATGTAACGTTCCTGTTTCAATCGTGGGAATACATCCATGATGATTGGAACCTCACTCTTGAGTTTGTCTTCTGCTATACCTAAGTAATGCCAATCAAAAGCCTTCTCTCCGATGGCAAGAATCATGTCTTCCGCCGATTCAGCACTCTTATCTAACAAAAAGTGATCGAGTATATTCTTTACTTTTCCAACAGTGAGTGGTTCTCTATTATGCATCAGAACATTATTTGCACCGATATCGCTGTCCTTGACCATTTCGATAATCTGTGTTATTGCGTCAGTAGTGGCATCTCCTGCCTTTTTGATAATCTTGATTTCCTTGGCAGACTTGGTAGCGCGCGCTTCTGTAACAAGGTCTCGAACAACTTTGATTTCGTAGCCCATTTTTTGAAGCATAACCAAGAAACTTGCTGGAAATTCGTCAGGCACCCCTAAAACTTTTCCTGAGAATTGATTCTTCAAGAGGTCACCATAGGCTCTATCCATATTATCTCGAATCTTCTTATTCTGCTTCAGGAGTTCGATATAGATCTCAGAAAGGTCATGAGTCTTCTTGATGAAACTCTCTTTCTTAACCCGTTCAATGGCGAGGAATGCAGAGGCAGCAACAGGCTCTTCTCCTTTATTCTTCAGATAGATTATATCGTCTGGAGATAGGAAACCTGTCAACCAGTAGATGTTCGGGTTTTCGAAAGAACTACCATATGCTAGTAGTGCATCAATTTCATATTGCTCCATGAGTGGATCGAGGTCATCATGCATCAGATTCGCCTTAATTTTGGATGATATGTTCTCCAGTAAAAGGCTTCTCTATATCTACAAGTATCTAATCATCCTTCTTTCAACATCTAATCGTGAAGGGAATTTGTAAGGTCCAATTGTTTCTACATTAAATGAAGAACATGTAGCGGCAAAAAGGCCCGACTGTTTCAGATTAGACGTTCGCATATATTCAAGAAGAAAACTAATTGTATAGACATCACCACAACCCGTAGAATCGATGTGTACATTTGGATGAACACACGGAATCGAAATCTGTTCATTTCGTGTGTAGATTGTGGACCCTCGCCTATCACGAGTAATCAGGACAATCCTCGGACCTAGATTAAGAATATTTGAAACAGCAGATGACTCTGATTCTCCTTCAATCGTTTGTTTCAACTCTAATTCATTGAACTTGACGATATCAACAAGACCAAGTATTTCCTTACGTTCAATCCAATCCCTCGAAATAACCATACCACTGTCGTCGATTAAACGTACATATCCTTGAACATCAAGGGAGGTTATTTGAGCGTTTGATTTGGCTAGTTTGATGCATTCGATATCAAGTTCATTCGCAGTCAGAGGCGAGAAATGGATAATTCTTGCATCAAGATAATCGTCTGGGAAATCCTGTGGCGTGATTTGCCCTGCAAGACTTTCTACCATCTGTACTCGATCCCCCTCAGAATCATACTTATTCACAAATCTTGTAGATTGTGCACCTGCCTTCTTGAGACCTGTAAGTACCAATCCGGATGATTTCAGGATATCACAGTACTCCTCTTCAAAATCATTACCTACTTTGGAAACAATCCCTGCAGCAAATGCATCAAGTGCAGGTGCAAGCATCGCATATGCAGTGCCACCACCCAGTGCTTCTCGTTTAGTATCTGGTGTGATTATGAGGTCTCTACTGAGATGTCCAACAACCACAATATCCATCAAAATCGTCACCAATGAAGCGATACACTGCGAATCACAATGTCCCTTTAACTTCTATGCCAAAAACTCTTTCCGAACACAAGCGAACTGTTTTAATCAAAAGATAGTAACTTACATAATTGAGTGTGAAAATTTGGCTCGAGTCTTAGTGAAGTTCTTTGCAACTGTTAGGGAAGCTACTGGAGTAAAGAATATCGAGATGGACGCAGATACTATTCGAGAAGTGTTAGATTCACTTCAAGTCACATTTGGAGATCGATTCACACAGACTGTTATTGAGCCAAGTACCGGAAATTTGAAACAATTCTTCTCATGTATGGTCAACGGAAAACGTATTGAACTTCTAAATGGTTATGATACCAAATTAGTGGACAATGATGCTGTCGCTCTATTCCCTCCAGTGGGTGGTGGATGAGATGAGCAGCTCGGTCACGTCAAAACATAGGAAGCAATTAGATAGTGGAAAAGTCGATCTTGTGGTTAAAAATGCCCGTTTACTTCTTGAATCCGGACTAGTCCTGGGGGGAATTGGAGTTACCAATGGCCGATTCTCAGTTATCGCTGCTGATGAGCATCTCCCGGATGCAGAAATTGTGATTGATGCCGATAACAAGATATTGATGCCGGGACTCATTGATGCTCATGCCCACATAGATGATCCTACAATGCAATCACATGAAAGCTTCTCTTCTGGCTCACGCGCAGCTGCAGGTGGAGGCATCACGACCTTTATTGATATGCCCCTAACAAATCAGGTAGATACTGTAAGTATCGTTGATGAACGAATCATGACTGGAGAATCCAATTCCGTCGTTGACTTTGCCTTCAATGCAGGAATGATGAATGCTCAGAATATTTCTAATATTCCCTCTTTGGTTGAGAAAGGTGTAACTGCCTTCAAAGCCTTCACGTGTGCTCCTTATGAAGCAAATACCGGAGTTATTACGAAATGTCTTAGTGAGGTTTCAGAGGTTGGTGGACAAGTTACTATCCATTCTGAGGACCAAGGAATACTTGACGAGTTCCAGAAGGAAATGGACGGTGAGTGGGACGCTCCAATCAGCCATTCGCTTGCACGTCCAAATATCGCTGAGCAACTTGCCATCAGACAAAACATCTCCATTGCAGCTCAGACTGGAGGCCATTTGCATATTGCTCATGTTACAACCCGTGAAGGAATGAGTGAGATAGAACGAGGAAAAATGCATGGAGTAATGGTGACTACCGAAGTTTGTCCCCATCATTTGGTCTTCAATAGAGATGAGATGAATCGTCTAGGGCCTAAGAGTAAGATGAATCCCCCGCTGAGATCTAAACAGGATAGAGCTGCATTATGGTCTGCTCTTCTGCGAGGTATGATTGATATCACAGTAAGTGATCATGCTCCTTGTCCTATTGACAATAAAGATGCGGGGAAGGATGATATCCGTGAGGCATGGTCTGGTGTAGATGGGATTCAGATGATTCTTAGAGTTCTTCTCTCAGAAGGAATCAACAAGGGCCGACTATCCTTCTCACGATTACTCAGAGTGGGTTCCAGAAATCCCGCACGTTTATTCGGACTCTATCCAAAGAAAGGTGTAATTAGAATTGGGTCTGATGCCGATTTTGTCATCATTGATCCAACGAAGGAAGAGAAGATTACTGCAGATATGATGTTTTCAAAATGTGGGTGGACCCTATATGAGGGGATGACTATGATGGGAGCTCCTCAAATGACCTTTGTCCGCGGCATAAAGGTCTACGAAGGGGGAAAGATATTGGTCAAGCCTGGCCATGGAAAATTTCAGGCTATGGGTAGTGGAAATAAACCATTGGGAGATTGACTCATGACTGAACTCAAATTTGTATTTGGAGACCCCGACGTTTGCTCAGGTTGTATGATTTGTGTAAATGTTTGCAGTATGTACTACTTCAAAATGATTGGTCCAACCCGATCAAGAGTTCAAGTAGTCCGGATTGAACCTGCTCTTGATTTTCCCCTATTCTGTAGAAATTGTGAAGATGCCCCATGTATTGCAGCATGTCCCGAAGGCGCATTGAGTAGAACTTCGAAGGGAGTTGTGATAGTCAATAACGGAAAATGCAACGGTACAGGTGCGTGTGTAGCCGCCTGCCCGTACAATGCAATACACATTCATCCTGATACTGGCAAAGCTATCAAGTGCATTCAATGTGGACAGTGTGTAGATAGATGCCCTGCAGATGCGCTCTTCACAACCACCGCAAGTGAATTAGATGAACGTGATAAAGAGGGGAGAATGATGGCACTCCATGAAAAGTACAAAGATGTTCTCTATGAAAAGGAGGTTGAGAAATGATTCATGGTCTGGGTGGCGAGATTCTCTGGGTTGATATGACAAGAGGGAAAATCGAGAAAAAACCTATTGATGAAGAACTATTGAACAAATACCTCCTTGGCGCAGGATACCTCTCAAAGGTCTTATATGATATGATTCCACCAGAAACAGATCCCTTGAGTGAGAAGAATGTTCTTGGAATAGCAACAGGTACACTCACAGGATCTATGTTTCCTCAAGCTTCAAGACATGTTATAGCTGCATTATCACCTCTCACTGGTGTCTGGGGTGAGAGTCATGCTGCTGGTTTCTTTGGTGCAGAGCTTAAGTTTGCTGGGTATGATGCAATAATGTTCACTGGAGCATCTTCAGACCCTGTTTATCTGAATATTGAAGATTCCAAAGTTGAACTTCTTGATGCTTCGCATTTGTGGGGCAAGGACGTATTTGAAACCGATGACATCTTGCGTGAGGGGCATAAAAGAAAATTCAGAACCCTCTCAATAGGACAAGCTGGAGAGAACTTGGTTCGTTTTGCAGCAGTAATGAATGATCGAGATAGAGCCTCAGCAAGGTCTGGTCTTGGTGCAGTTATGGGTTCAAAGAAACTCAAAGCTGTGTCTGTTAAGGGTACAGGTAAGTTGGATGTAGCTGATCCAAAGAACTACCTCAAACAAATGGACATTTTCTACGAAAGAATGAGAGCCAATCCATTCACTCCTGGTAGGGTGAAATATGGTACGACAAGCCTTGTGGGATTGATGCAGCATATTGGAAGACTTCCCAGCTACAACATGAAACAAGGAGTATTCGATGGATTTGAGAAGATCAATGGAGATGCCATCAATGATAAATATCTTGTAAAGGCAAGAGCCGATTACTCCTGCTTACAAAGATGTGGTAGGTATACCTCTGTAAGAAGTGGTCCCTATGCCTTTGAGGGTGGTGCACCTGAATTTGAGACCCAATCTTCTATGGGGTCTCGATGTGGAAATGATAACTTGGAATCTGTTCTCTTTGGACACCATCTGGCAAATCAATATGGACTGGATACGATCTCTTTAGGAGGTACCATTTCATGGGCAATGGAAGCGTGGGATGAAGGTCTCCTAACTGCAGAGGATACAGGTGGAATCGACCTGAGTTGGGGGAATGCTGAAAGTATCATTGAGCTAACAAAGATGATTGCTCTTCGAGAAGGATTTGGCGATATTTTAGCTGATGGAAGTGCTTTAGCTGCAAAACGAATCGGTCGTGGTACCGACAAATTCGTAATGACTGTAAAGAAGCAAGAGATTGCCGGGCAGGAACCCAGAGCACAGAAATCCATGGGTCTTGCAGCTGTGACTGCAGCTCGAGGTGCTGACCATCTTTACGCATTCCCGGTACTTGATGAAGTTGGTTTTGATGAAGATATTAAGAAACGCTTTGGAGAAGAATATCTGCCTGAAATGGCAGACCGGCTAAGTCCGAAATACAAAGGCATCATGGTCAAAGAATGTGAAGATTTCATGGTTATGGTGGAGAGTGTCGGTCTCTGCAAGTATGGTACACAGATGCCTCCTGAGTTCTATTATGATGATATTGCACTCGCCTTAAAGGTGCATAATGGGTTGAATCTTACGGCAATCCAACTCCAGGAGATCGGAGAGCGTATTGTGAACCTCAATAGATTATTCAATGCTAGATTTGGAATCACACGTAAAGATGATTGTCTTCCTGACCGTCTGACAAAAGAAAAAGCACCTATAGGACCATCTGCTGGGGAAGTTGTAGAACTTGATCTTATGCTCACAGAATATTATGATGTCAGAGGATGGAATCAAGAAACTGGATTACCCCTGAAAGAAACGCTCAAACGTCTTGGGCTTGAAAATCTCTAATCACAAGATGCGCACACGTTCGTTATGGTATCCTTAATACCGTCAACCTTACGAAGTTCGTTGACTACAAAGGAACTTAATTTCTCTGGAGTCTTAAAGATACACTTGATTAGAAGATCATAAGCTCCATAGATAAGATACGCTTCTTCGACTTCATCAAGTGAACGAATCTCTTCCAAAACACTACGCGACTTCGTCGATTCTACCTTTGCCATAATGAATGCGACTATCACTGTAATCCCACCATTGATGATGGTCTTTTCTCTCTCCTAATTACATCATAAATGTTCCTCAAGATGCTACAACTGCCATACCCAATCTGAATCTCGGCTCTGGTTACTGTACATGCGCATAGAATGCACCATCGCGTAGTATTCTCTATGCTTAAGCTCTGACTGGAAGATTCAGGCTCTCGCTACGGAAGCTTAATAGCATCGAACTTAACGCCTCGAAATATCAATGGAGGTCCGTGCTTGTCCACAACAAGTCCCAAAGCCAAAGTCACTACCAAGGCAAAATCTAAGACTACGAAGAAATCCTTTGAACCGCGTATCGTGGCATTTTGCTGCAACTGGTGTAGTTACGCAGGGGCAGATTTAGCAGGGACTTCTCGCAAGCAGATGCCTCCGAATGTACGTATCATCCGTGTGAACTGCACAGGACGAATTGACATCTCATTCATTCTTGATGCCCTCTTTCAGGGTGCTGATGGCGTACTTATTTCTGGATGTCATCCGGGAGATTGCCATTACACAAGTGGAAACCTGAAAATGCGGGCACGATTTGCATTGCTAGAGAGTCTTTTAGAAGAAGCTGGTTTTGAAGTTGAACGAGTCCATCTTCAATGGGCATCGGCAGCAGAGGGTGATGTCTTTGCCGAAGGGATCACCAACATGGTGGAGCGAATCAAAAAATTGGGTCCAAGTCCAGTAAGGGGTGGTGAATAATCATGGTCAAGCGAATAGCACTAGTACAATTGAGTTCATGCTGGGGCTGTGACCAGTCCCTTGTGGACCTGCATTTGAAACTTCTCGATGTCCTGCCCGAGTTAGATATTGTATATTGGCCCGCAGTGGTAGATTACAAGCTTGCTGACCTTGAAGCAATGCCAGAAGGCTCAATCCATTTTGGTTTTGTCGAGGGAAGCTGTCGTACAAAGGAGGATGAACATCTTCTCAATGTAGTGCGTGAAAAAAGTAAATTATTGATTGCATGGGGGTCTTGTTCAGCGTATGGTGGTGTCCAGGGACTTG
>Ga0315535_1001129_pt1 | contig 18182 bp, 16 predicted proteins | sample SalMarSW160220MG_2_FD_203092 | JGI IMG/M metagenome (GOLD analysis project Ga0315535, IMG submission 203092) | Salt marsh sediment microbial communities from the Plum Island Ecosystem LTER, Massachusetts, United States - Salt Marsh Sediment SW1602-20 ... | reverse complement strand
TTTCTTCAGGTGTAGCACCATCTAGAAATTCGCAATTCCTTCTCATATCCGGCGGCGATGAAAGCGCTACAATCCCCATTTTCCATAGTTCTTCTTTGGCCGAGACAAAATCCTCACTGCTCCACGAAGGAATGGAAGAAGCCCCTCTGAGCATTTTCAACATCTTCGTTCTGGAGATATACCGTAACTCGCCAACCTCATTGCTCACCGTCACCAGCGCGGGCATTTTGGCCCTCACCTGTTCATACCCATCGGGTATGTTCTTTTTGACCGCCACGCTTCCGTCTTCGATCATGATCTCACGGGCAAGGCTGATGCATGGGAGCCCCAGCATTTCACCCAGAATCAGTCCGACCTGACCGGAATCCCAGTCACCGGCCTGCCGCCCGGCCAAGACCAAATCATATTCACCTATCTTCCTTATGGCGTCCGCCAGGACACTGGCGATGGAATGGCTGTCAAGCTTTTCAAAAGCGTCATCCTGCAAAAGGATCAATTTATCAGCACCGGCTGCCAGGCTTTTTCTCAATACCGTGTCCGAGACCTTCTTGCCCAGGCTCAAGATGGTGATTTTTGCGCCCATATTTTCCTTTATCCGAAGGGCCGCCTCCAGGGCATTTTCATCGAAGGGGCTGATGACCTGCGGTGCATCAACGATTACCTCCTTTTTTTCAACATCCACACTGACATCCGACAGAGGCGCTTCAGGATCGGGAATCTGTTTGGCGCAAACTATTATTTCTAACTCTTTCATGACAGTTCCTCCAATCTCTTCACAAGAGCAGGTATAACCCTTTCATAATCTTCAACAACACCATAATCGGCCACCCTAAACATGTTACAGCCCTGATCCGTATTGATGGCGATTATCTTTTTGGACTGAATCATGCCGACCAGGTGCTGAATAGCCCCTGATATTCCCACCGCAACATAGATATTCGGGGAAATCATGGTACCGGTCAGACCCACCTGGTGGTCGGAAGAGATCCAGCCTTTATCCACAGCCATTCTGCTGCATCCGATCATCACGTTTCCAAACGATTTGTTGAGCGCCTTTGCGAGGTCCTGGAGTAGCGCAAACCCATCCTCATCGCCCAGTCCCGCGCCACCAGAGACCACCACGTCCGCTTTATCCAGCGCAACGACCACCTCCCTGACGACCTCGATAGATTCCACCCTGATCATGGATTCATCGATTTCCGGAACCATATCCACGATCTCGCCTTTTCCATCACCTGCCTCGGCAGGTTCAAACACATTTCCCCTCACCGTCGCCAGTTGCGGCTCGCCGGGGCACTTGAACACGGAAATCGCGTTGCCGCCTGAAACCGGCTTTGTCCGGAGCAGAAGGGAGTCTTCAGGATCAATTGAAAGATCGATGCAGTCGGTGGTAAGGCGGGTGTTCAAGCGACAGGCCAATCTCGGTCCCAGCTCCATACCGATGAAAGAGTGGCTCATGAGGAAGATTTTCGGGTTGATCTTCCTGCACGTCTGTTCCAGGGATGTAAGCCATAGATCGGCGTTGAATCCTTTTAATAAGGGGTGCTCCAATTTGTAAACCCGATTCGGACCATAGGGCACAGCCTGCTCGGCCGCCGCTGAAACCGTGTCACCCAGTAACACGATGGACAGACTCGCACCGAGATCACCGGCAAGCTTTTTTCCGGCTCCCAGTAATTCAAGGGTCCTCAAGTCCAATGATCTCTCTTTCACTTCTCCCAGTATCATTACATCATTCATCCTGAACCTCCTTATAAATACTTACCCTTTTTTATCAGTACGTTATGGGTAAATTCGCGTTCAAAACAATCATAAAATTTCTGATGCGATCGCCTTGAATGACAAATTCCAATCCCGCTACAGCGGGACCAAATGTCAAATCAATGTCAAATGCCCAATGGTTCAATTAACGAGAAGTTCGCATCGTGCACAGTTGCTCTGTTACATGTCGCTGCAGCAGGCAGGTGACCGGAATATGTTTTGTCATTGAGGCATTTGGATTTCACTTGACATTTGAGCTTTGATATTTGTCATTTCCGCTATTCACCCTTCCAATGCCTGTAAGACCAGCTCATTGAGATCCATGACTTGAAGGGTCTCGGTCAGATCTGCAACCTTGCGGGCATCCTCCAGCATGATGCGGCACAAAGGGCATGCGGTTACGAGAATCTGTGCACCGGTCGCCTCAGCCTCCCTGATCCGGACTTCACTCATCTTGACCTCGCCGTCAAGGTCCTGCCACATCCGTCCGCCGCCCCCACCGCAGCAAAGGCTGTCGGCCCCGTGGTGGGCCATCTCTACCAGGGTAACTCCGGGGATCGAGCGAATGATTTCCCTCGGCTCATCAAAAATTCGATTGTACCGGCCCAGGTAGCAGGGGTCATGGTAGGTGACTGTCGCATCTACCCCCTTCTTGAATCGGAGTTTTCCGTTCGCGATCAGTTTCCGCAAGACCATGGTGTAATGGCGCGCCCTGAAAGATCCTTCAGGGTATTCATTTTGAAAGGTATGGAAGCAGTGAGGAGATGAGGTCACCACATCGGTAATGCCGTATTTGTCAAAAAGGTCAAGACACTTTTCCATCTGCTCCACAAAGAGGCCCAGTTCACCTGTTCTCCTGGCAATGTCTCCACAGCAGGGCTCTTTTTTGCCAAGGATGCCGAAATTGACCCCGGCTGTCTGCAGGACCTTTGAAAACGACCGGGCGATTCCCTGGGCCGTGTCGTCAAACGAGGTTGTGCATCCCACGAAGTAGCAGAGATCCACTTCCCCATCCCCTTTTGCGATGTTAACCAGATCCATTTCCTCTGCCCAGGCACCTCGCCTCTTTTTGGATGATTCCCAGGGATTGTCGTATTTGAAGACCTTTTCAAGGGTCTGGTTGAGAAGCACAGGCACCTGGGTTCCCTCCTCCACGGCTGACATCCTTTTTTTTATTACGGCTTCGAAGGTGGCGCCATAGACCGGGCAGACCTCCAGGCATGCCCGGCAGGTGGTGCAGAACCAGAATTTCTCATCCACTTCGTTTTTTTCACCCCTGCTCAAAAACCGGATATCTCCCCATGGGAAGTGCTCCTGCCACAGGGCCTGGTGCATGGCCTGGACAAATTCCCGGGGGGCGAAGGGTTCACCGGCACCCGTGGAAGGGCAGACCGCAACGCAACGGCCGCACCGCATGCAGGTGTCAAAGAAAATCGAATCACCCAGGTCAAATTCCCCAGCCCCATCTTCTACGTCCAGGATGAAAGGTTTGCCGACCCCCTGGGAATAGATCCCGGCGGGCGCGCCCAGGATATGAAAAAGCTTGGTAAAGGGAACCGCCGCAATAAAACATAGGGCCAGGACCGCATGCCCCCACCAGAGATATGAATAGAAGTCTTTGGATGTTGAAGCCGAAGACAGAGCGCTTATCCACCACCCCACAAAGGACCAAGAACCCCACCGGGGGTGCTGTGAGGCCAAGCGGGAACCCTCCACCATAAAACCCGAAAGAGCAACCAACAGAAGCCAAACCGGCACTAGGGCATCCTCCAGCCGCCTTTCAAGCCTGGGCACCCGCTGGATATACCGACGAATGAGTGCCCACAAGATCCCTGCCAGGAGCATGATGCCTCCCACCTCCATAGCCAGGGAGTAGACCAGGTAAACAGTGCCCGTTAAGAATGAGAAGAGATAGTCGTGGATAGCCAGCAAAGTGGTGCCAATGAAAAGGGCAACAAATCCCCAGAAGATCAAGAGATGCATCAGGCCTGCCGCCACATCGCCCTGTAGTACGTGTCTGCCCAGGAAGGTATCAAGGATTGTTCTTTTGAGTGCCTCCTTTGAAAAAGGAATCTCTAAAGATTTCGAGCTCTTTTTCCATACCCAGATGTGGGCGGCTACACCTGCCAGAAAAAACCCTGTGGCCAGACCTGCCAATGAGTAGAAAATCCAAACATTCTTAATCTGCCAGAACATGATGCGGTAAGGCGTCATGGAAGCTCCTCAATTTATGTTGTTTTTCATTCTTGGCAAATTTCATTGACTTGTCAAAGCAATTGATTTTATGCTTACATAAGATTTTCTTATACGTTCACATCCTATGGTTTCTATGCAAATCAATCTGAATCAACTGAAGGCCTTCTTTCTGGCGGCAAGGGAGAAGAGTATGACCAAGGCCGCTGCGGCACTTTTTGTGACCCAGCCGGCAGTGACCATGCAGATAAAGGCCCTTGAAGAATCCCTGGAAGTAAAGCTGCTCAAGAAAAGGGGCAAACTTCTTGAACTCACGGGCGCAGGGACTCTTCTATTCGGATATGCTGAAAGGGTGTTCGAAATCGTGGAAGAGATGGAACAAGTCCTGAGCCGTTATTCGGATCTGTCCGGAGGTTCCTTGATTATTGGAACCACACGCAGTTTCGCAAGACACCTCATGCCCGGCCTGCTTTCCCGTTTTCAGGAACAATTCCCCGGTGTGAAGGTTTCCCTTGAGGTGGGGAGTTCTCAGGAAGTCGCCGATGATCTCCTGAAATTTAAATATGATCTCGGTATTATTGGGAAGCTCTCGTATGGAAACAAGTTGAAAGTCATTGATTATACCAAAGAGGAATTCTGCCTGGTTACGTCACCAGGTCACCGTTTCGCAAAGGAAAAATCTGTCTCCTTGAAGCAACTGAAAAATGAACCGATCATCATCCGGGAAGAGGGTTCAGGTTCAAGATACGCTATTCTTTCATTGCTCCGGGATCACGCCGTTACTCCTTCCGTACTGATTGAAGCCGGGAGCGTAGAATTCATCAAAGAATATGTGATAAAAGGGCGCGGTATCTCCATTCTCTATGTTCCTGAAATTGAGATGGAGGTTAAGATGGGTCTCCTTCGATCTCTGCGCATCAAGGAAGGCCCCATCTTGGTCCAGACCGTTGTTGCCTTCCCCCGGAATGTGGAACTCTCTCTTCCCGCGAGGGAATTTCTCCAATTGACCGGGTCAATGGAATGAAGAGGGAAGGGTGTGTGACTACTCACGTAGTCAGGGTGAAGGGGTCAGAAAAGCTCGATTGCGGCGCTTTGGCGGAGAAACAGCAAATTTGCATCGAACATGGCTTCAAAGTGTGCAGTATTTCCATTTTTCCTAATCCCGCGTCTCACGGGACCTTCAGTCTATCCACCTGAGCAGTTACCATTTCATCCATCATAGCTGATGCCATTTGTGCGAAAGAGAGATCGTTGATGTGACTGTCCACTTCCCCGACCCAGACGCGGGGATCCAGATCCTTTTTCAGTTTTCCTATGAACGCGTCACGCATGTCGGGGTCGTAGAGGGGTTCTCCTTCTCGATCAGCTTCAGACCAGCCTTCCATGGGGATGAGGACCTTGACACCGGACGTATCCTGGTTTAGCTTTCCCGCCAGTTGATGGGCTATGGCCCTGGTCTCTTCGAGGTCCAGCCTGACAGCCGAACGGAAATCATAGAAAAAGATTTTTCTCCCTTTGAGTTCAGGAGGGATATTATTCCTGGTGAATTCCAGGACCGCACAGTCGAGCCCGCCGGGAACGACAAGGCGGGGGACCTTCCCGCAGTTTACAGGCTGAAGCCGCAAGGGCCCGATACCTTTACAGTACCCTTGCCTCAGGTCATCCGCCAGTTCATGGGTGGCGAGGTCCAGGATGCCATGAAAATAGCCCTCCCGTGCCAGTTCCTCCATGGCCATTCCACCTGTGCCGTTTGCGTGAAAGGGGATGACCTCGTATTCAAGAGCTTCAAGGCGCTCCCTGATTTGCTCGGCGGCCATGGTGATGAACCCGAACATGGTGAGAGCGATGCGTTTCTTTTTGTGGGGGCTTTCCCAGTTGCTTTGGGCCATGGCGCAGACCGCGGCCGCAGCCCGGTCCAGGATTCCGCCCAGGAGGCTGTTGACGCCCATGATGTCCGTGACGCTGTGCATCATGGTGATGTCCTTGGTGCCTACGGTCTCCGCCATGTCCCGCGAGGCCACGGTGGAGATCATGACCTTGGGAATGCCCATGGGGAGGACGCGCATGATCCCGGTGCCCAGGTGGGTGCCCGTGCCCCCACCGGCGGAGATGATCCCGGAAATTTCCCCTTGCCTGTGAAGCTGAAGGATTTTTTTACCTGCCGCTGAGATGACCGCCTGGATCATCCCATCTCTTCCCTTGTCTTGCAAATTTTCCCTGACGATGAAATCGGCGTAGAAGTCTATAGCAGGCGGAAAAGGCGAAGGGCCTCCGGTGCCCACGTTCATGGTCAAGGCTTGTAGCCCCCGCGCCTCAATCCGTTCCTTTAAGAACAGGTGCTCCTCGCCTTTTGTGTCGAAGGTCCCTACAACGGCAATGCTCCGTTTATTTTTCATAAGCCCTCCCCATAATTGCTTCCGCACGCTGGTAATATGCCCGACAAAGGGTTGTAGCGGATATCGCCGTTCAATGCAAGCGGGTAACCAACCGCCAAAGAGTCAAGGAATCTTTGGTCTCAGAGGAATTATGTTTTTCTTGATTCTAACACGTAATTCAAGGCATACTCCTTGGCAATGAGTGTTGTTGACGTTGACTCTCAGATCAATGATATACTCTTTGCCGAGAGGACCACAGATCTATTCGATGGACTGATGCAGAAGGTACCTTAAATGTTATGCGCATCACCTGCGTGACCAAGTATTATGAGCTTTGGACATGGATGGGAGTATGAATAGAAGAATAGGTACAGGAGAAGTCGGGCGATTTGACCAGAGAAACACCATGTTCAATAGACCGAGGGATCCCGAAAAGTGCTTTCAATTCTGGGCGCGTAATAAGGGTGATTGCGCCAGCTGTATCAGAGTCTGTGTTTTCAACAAACCAAACACCTGGTTTCATAGCTTCGTCAGATGGCATGTAAGGAATCTCCCCCAGTTCGATAGCATTTACCTGTGGATGGACAAGATGTTTGGCTATGGGAGAAGGATAGGAATGGAGGATGTTTGGTAATAGTGGTATAAAATATAGACGATGGCGAAACTTCGATGGAATGAAAAGTACAAGAGGAGATTATGGGTACCATTTATGACCGAATTTACAAGAAAGCAGAACCTTACTTGAATACGCGCCAAAACGATGTGCATATACAAATATCCTGTGATTTTGCCCGACACTTGTTGGCCCACTATCCCGAAGCCGATGAGGACATTGTCTTGCCCGCCATCCTGTTACATGATGTCGGGTGGAAAATGGTGCCCGAGGAGAAGCAGTTGAGCGCTTTTGGACCAAAGGTCAAAGATAAGGAAACTCAACGGCTTCACGAGGTTGAAGGGGTAAGGATTGCTCGGGAGATATTAATTTCTCTTGGTTACAATGAAGAAAAAACAAGGGAAATTTTAACCATCATAGATGGCCACGACACCCGGTTGAAAGGACTTTCCCTCAACGATAAACTTGTGAAAGACGCTGACAAGCTGTGGCGTTTTACCCCAGCCGGCGTGAACATTGATCACACTCGATTTGGAATTCCGCGGGATACCTATTTGGATTGGATCGCCACCATGATTGATGGTTGGCTTTTTACACCCGAAGGCAAAGGTATGGCCCGAAAAGCATTGCGCGAGGCTAAGGGCCTGTCATGAATGTAATACTTATTTCATGGCAGGTCCTAAATCAGCATCTGCTGCTTCTGGTCCACTTTCTTGACCTTCATCTGCACATCATTCCCCACCAAGGTCTCTTCCAGGACTTCGCCCTGGTTGTGGGCGATGACTCTCTTGATATTTTCCAGTTTTTCCCTTTCGAGAATAAACTCGAAGCTCTTCCCGGGCGGTAATATTCTCAGACATAAACTTACGTCCCGGTAGGCCTTTCAGCAGTCGCCGCGATAGTCGATGATGTCAGCCATGATCACTCCTCGTCGATTCATCTGCATGGATCAGAAAATCCAGCATGGCTTGGCAGGGGGGAGAAGCAATCCTTCTCTTGTCTCGAATAAGGTAGAAGGATCGCGACATGGGGAACTCTTTGATCTTGATGGCTTTCATAAGCCCTGTGTCGAGTTCGGTCTTGATGGCCCTTGAAGAAATAATGGATACCCCGACGCCCGCCTTGATACCCTCTTTGACTGCTGTTGATGATCCAAAACGAGCCACGACGTGAAGTGCATCCGTTCCCCCATGGATCATTTTTTCCAGGTACTTCTGGGTGGTTTGCAGCGTGCCGGAGCCCCTTTCCCTGAGGATGAAAGGTTGCCCGGTGAGCTCTTCGGGAAGGATTTTCTTTTTCCCAGCCCATGGGTGTCCTTTGGAGACGGCTAGCACCAGTTCATCGCGCCATATCCTCCTGACCTGGAGGACACTGTTGTTGTTTCTGGACCCAACTATTCCCAGTTCAAGTTCACCCTCGATGACCCGTTTCTCAATATCGCTCGTGTCGGATATGGCAACGGTTACGGATATGCCGGGAAATTTCGCGTGGAACTTCCCAATCACGCCCGGCAGAATGTATTCCCCGGGAATAGTGCTCCCCCCCACACGGATTGCCCCCCGCTTGAATCCGAGGAATTCCTCCATTTCGAGGGTCGCGGTTTTCTTCATGTCCAGGAGCAGGACTGCGTGTTTGTAGAGGAGTTCGCCTGCCCTTGTGGGGACGACCTGTCTGCCAAGGCGGTTGAGGAGCCTCGTGCCTACAAGGCGCTCAAGGGTGGCGATGCGTTCACTTACCGATGCCTGCGCGAGAAAGACTTTCTCCGCAGCGCGAGAAAAACTTTTCAGTTCTACAACGCGGCGGAATATTTCAAGCTGCCGCAGGTCAAAGTCAATGGTTGATTTTTTTCGTTTTCCGCCTTCCAATTTCCTCGCTTCCTCGCCTTCCAGCTTTAATGAAATCATATGATTTGGCCCTTATCATTCAACCTTTCACATTGGATCGGGCTTCGCCCAACGCTACGACCCGGCAAGCTCCACACAGACAAAAACGATATCTCACACAGAGCGCGCAGAGATCACAGAGTTCCAAAAACAAAAACCAAAAAGTGAAAGATTTTCTCATTGTGCTCTGTGTCTCTAGCGAACGAAGTGAGCCCCGATAGCGGGATCTTCGCTTCGCTGCAACGGGCGTGAGGAATTTTTTTTCCTCATTCAAAATTCCTCTTTGTCCAGCTTCCCAACTTCCCAGCCGCCAAGCTGTTTTGCCTTACTTCCTCAAGTCCATCGAAGATGGACGCTCCTTCCTGCCGCCTGGCTTCCTCGCCTCTTTCCTTTTTCCTTTATCCTTTAACCTCAAATATACTCAAACCAGAAACTCTCGATTTCCTGAAAATTGCGCTTCACCGCTTGTCTGCCGGTCACCGGCTCGCCGTGTCCGGAAAGGATATATTCCACATCGAGGGCGGCAAGATGGCGGATACTGGCCTTCAATTCTTCCCCGTTCCCCATGGGAAGATCAGTCCTCCCGATTCCTCCGTTGAATATGACATCCCCGGAGAAAAGGACCTTTTCATCCGGCCAGTAGAAACAGACGGAACCCGGAGAATGTCCGGGCGTAGGGATAATCTGCAGCATGATAGACCCGATCTCCTGTTCTCCTTCCTGGAGGAGGATGTCAGGCTCAAAATCGACAACACCCAGCACCTGCCCATAGTGAGGGGCAATTTTCCGGATAAAATCCATTTCTATTTGTGACACGGCAACAAGGGCTTTCATGTCGGAGAATACCTGAACACTCTCAATATGATCCGGGTGCCCGTGGGTGACCAGGACCATGTCCATGTCCTCAGGGGTCAGCGAGAGCGCCGAGAGTCCGTCACGCACGTGGCTGAAAAACTGGTAGTGACCGGGATCAATGAGGATCCTTTTTTCGCCGTCGATAAGATAGGTGTTACAGTTGTTCGCCATGGGATGGTCCCACAGAAACGCATGCAGGTTGTTCAGCATTTTCATGCAGATCTCCTCATTAAAGGCAGTTCGTTCGAGCCAGTTTCAAAACCTTTCCCGCTTACAGCGGGATTCGAGGTGAGGATGATCATAGGCGGAGGCGTTGCAGGTGTCAAGCGGTTGGCAGTAAAATGGGTGAAACGCCGACGTCTTTCTGATGGAAAAAAATGGGCAGGTATACTATGGTAATTGCCTACAGGAATAGGAGAAGCGCATATGGGTGAAAAACGAGAGGAGATTTTCCCGCAGCATGCAGCATGCCCGGGGGCCATTAAGATTCCAACGGAAAAGGAAGAAGAGTCCCTTTCAGAAATGCGGAGAATAAAGGACCGGGTACGATTGTTGAAAGAGCGCCTGAAGGGGCTCGAGGAGTCCTGCTCTTCCGATGAGATTCAAACGGTGAAGGATGATCTTGCCGTTCTCAAAAAGGAATGGAATGAGTGGGAAAAGAGGCGGAAGACGGCTGTCAGGGAGAGAATGAAGTTTCTGGGGCACGAGTAGTTGTCGCTATCTTGACATTGACATATCCGTGTACCTGTTCTAATGGAGATAACTACTCAGGTAGATAGGCTGAAGGTATTTAGACTGTAGTTTCGGAAAGAGAGTCATGCGTGGTTAATGAGAATGAAGCCTGAGAATGTGTTGGCCGCCTAATTCGATCAACGCCAAGAACTAACAGCCTTCAGCCTAAGCAACCTGAATGATTGGTAATATTTTTTCATCATGATCCAGCTATTCCACCTTTTTAAGAATTTCGGCGCAAATGTGGCTCTCCAGGACATCAGCCTGCGGATTCGCAAGGGGGAGTTCGTTTTCGTCACCGGCCCGAGCGGAGCGGGGAAAACCACCCTTCTCCGGCTGATGTTCGGTGTTGAAAAGCCCACCAGCGGTCACATCTTGATCAACGGGATCAATCTGAATCGGATCGGTCGCAAGAAGTTGGATCTTCTTCGAAGAAAAGTGGGATTTGTGTTTCAGGACTTCAAGCTGTTGACGGGAAGGACCGTATTTGAAAATGTCGCCCTTGCTCTCGAAGTGAGGGGTGAGCGGCCCTCATACGTACGCAAGAAAGCACACCTGGCACTTCGATCAGTCGGCCTTGTCAAGAAGGAACAATCCTACCCTCTCCAGCTTTCAGGGGGAGAGCAGCAGCGGGTTGCCATTGCGCGGGCCATTGTAAATGATCCGCTGGTCCTGCTGGCAGACGAACCCACGGGGAACCTGGACCCCGATCTCACCAGGGAAATAATGCTTCTCTTCCGCACCATCCACATGAAAGGCACCACCGTGGTCGTGGCAACCCACAGCAGGGAGCTTTTGCAGGAGACCGCCCAGAGACAGGTGATCCTGAATCGAGGGAGATTGATCGGGGAAAAATGAAGCTGAGGCTCGCACCATATTTCATACGGCAGGCGATACAAAACGTCAGGAAGAACTGGCTGGTTCATATTGTCGGAGTGAGCACTATGGTGATCTCGTTCCTTATCTTCGGGGCCTTTCTGTTGCTTTTTTACAACGTGGACAGCTGGATTCACGGGTGGGGTGACAGCCTTTCCATGTCCGTTTATCTTGAAGACGGTATTGACGGGACGGCCAAGGAAAAGGTGCTTTCACTCATCCGGGGCATCCCTGGCGCCCACATTGAGCGGACGATCACAAAAAAACAGGCATTTCTTGACCTGAAGCGCGCCTTGGGAAGAGAGGCGAACATCTTGGACGGGTTGCCCAGGAATCCCTTACCGGCTTCAATAGAAGTGGTTTTTCGGCCCTCGGAGGGCAACAAACCCGACCCGGGGAAACTCCGAAAAAAACTCGAAACGTTTGCGGGCGTGGAAGAAGTGCAATACAGCGAGGAATGGCTGAATCGTTTCGAGGGCCTCATGAGGGTATTTCGGCTTGCGGGACTGATTATCGGGGGGCTTCTCGGTCTCGGGGTCCTGTTCATTGTGACCAATACCATAAAACTGACGATCTATTCCCGGCAGGAAGAGATCGGGATTATGAAGCTCGTGGGAGCCACCGATTGGTTTGTAAAGACACCGTTCCTGATTGAAGGCTCCATTCAGGGGGTGGTGAGCGGCTTCTTGTCCATCCTCATCCTGTATTCGGGATATATCATTCTGTCGGTCAAGAAGGCTGACATCCTTGGGCTTGCGCTCCTGGACTTCGTATTTATCCCCAACAGTTATACGCTCACCATCTTTCTGGTGAGTGTCGCTCTTGGATTGCTGGGCAGTTTTATAGCACTGGGAAGATTTTTTCGCATATGAAGCTTCACATCTCTTACCTTGTTAAGCTACAGCTCGCCTTTGTCATAGTGTTTTACGGTGTGATTCTGGCAGATACGACTCCCGGAATGGGCGCATCTTCCTCAGAAGAACCTGCGAAAACGCCGGTTCAGGTGCGGCGGCTCGAAACGGAATTATCCAAGGAGAAACAGAAGTTCCAACTGTTTGACGTGAAGGAGAAAGACCTCCTTTCCCGGCTCTCAACCATGGAAAAGGAAGTTGCCGGAAAACGGGTTGAGTTGGTCGCAATCCAGCAAGAAATCAACCACAGCGCATCGGTCATTCGTTCTCTTCAAAAGAAAAAGGATGCATTTGAAAGATCTCTCCGGGCAGTAGAGAAAAAGCTCATGGAGAGGTTGGCGGCACTCTACAAGTACGCGAGGCGAGGCTACATGAAAATTCTCGCTACAGCAACGGGCTTGGACCAGTTTCGCCTTCGGGTGAAGTACCTGAAGGCTGTCATGCAAGAAGATCGCAGTGCCCTGGAAGCGTTGGTGGCTAAAAAGGAAGAACAGGAAAAGAGGATTGCTCTCTTACGTGAACAGCTTTCTCTGACCCAGTCCACAAGAGACCAAGCGAAAAGGAGGCTCACCATCCTGAAAAAAGACCTTGAAGACAAGGTCATCCTTCTGATGAAAACCCACAAGGAAAAAGAGTTCTATCAAACGGCCATAAAAGAACTGAGAGCAGGTGCTGAGAACCTGAAAAACACCCTGTTGAACCTGGAAAAAAGACCTGGCATGTATAGTGGAAAGGGTGGCGTTTCAACGTTTGTGGACGAGAAGGGACGGCTCCCTTTGCCCCTGGAGGGAAAGATTTTTCAGGGGAGGCAAGTCCTGGGGGTTTCGGCGGGCAGAATACGGCGTGGCATCTATATAGAAAGTAAGAGCGATGGCAAAGCACGGTGTATCTTCCCCGGGAGGGTGGCTTTTTCGGGCAGGTTGAAAGGGTATGGAGAGATTGTTATTGTCGATCATGGGTCTCGATTTTTTACCATTTTTGCAGAGCTGAATCAAAGGATGAAGAAAAACGGTGACCAGGTAGCGACCGGTGATTCTATCGGTCTTGCGGGCAGTCAGGAACGCGCAGGGGTGAAAAGACTCTATTTCGAGATACGGCATGGGGAGGCCATCCTGAATACGGTGAAATGGTTGAAAAAAGGTGACAGATCGTGAGTCACGAGTCTTGAGTTCTGAGTCGTGAGTCAAGGGTCGTCATTTTTTCCTGATCCCTGTGGACCGATCAATATATTTTTTTGGTTGTGTTTTGGGGAAAATCAAATAATAATTTGTGACTACTCACGTAGTCAGGCGGAAGCGGTTTAGTCTGAAGGCTGAAGGGGTCAGAAGAGCGCGATTGCGGCGCTTTGGCGGAGAAACAGCAGGTTCTTGCATCAAACATGGATTCAAAATGTGCAGTATTCTCATTTTTCCTAACAGTCTTTAGCCTTCAGCCTATTCACCTGAGTAGTTAAAATAATTTTAAGATTAAGTGTTTTTGAAACGATATACCCTTCAAAGAACGTATTCCTCTGCAAGGGAAAAATATTTTAGGAGAAAAGAATGAAACCTGGGAAAAGAAAAACTTTTTTGAGCATTCTCCTGGCATGCCTGCTGGTTGCAGGAGTGCTGTTTTTTCACGGAAATCAGGAAGAGGTAAAAGCAGATACCGATGCAGTATACAAAAATATCGAGCTCTTCACGGAAGTACTCCGAGAGGTCGAAAAGAACTATGTGGAACCGCAAGACACCCAGAAACTTATTTACGGCGCAATCAAGGGAATGGTCAGGAGCCTTGATCCCCATTCTTCTTTCATGACGAAAGACGAGTATCAGGAACTGATGACGGAGACGAAAGGGAGCTTTTCCGGGGTGGGCATCGAAATCACCATCAAGGATGACGTGCTCACGGTTGTTTCTCCCATTGAGGGGACCCCCGCGTATAAGGCAGGAGTGAAGGCAGGGGACAGGATTATCAAGATTGAGGGAAAGTCCACCAAGGGCATGACGCTCCTCGATGCCGTGAAAAATATTCGTGGCCCCAAAGGCAGTAAGGTGGAATTGACCATTGCCCGCAAAGGCCAAAGAGACCCCTTGACATTCAAGATCAAGAGGGATGTTATTCCGCTCAAGAGCGTCCGGCATTATCAACTCACTCCGGAAATCGGGTACGTGCGTATTTCTAATTTTCAAAGTCATACAACACGTGATTTGAAAGAAGCCCTGCATGAGCTGGAAAAGAGAGACACCTTGAAAGGGCTGGTCCTGGATCTTCGAAATAACCCGGGAGGCCTTCTTTCGCAGGCCGTGAAGGTCTCTGATCTTTTCCTCGATGAAGGAGTCATTGTAAGCACTAGGGGACGGGACACCGCCCAGAATATTTCCATGAGCGCACATAAGAACGGGACGGAGAGGAAATATCCCATTATTGTTCTGGTGAACGGTGGCAGTGCGAGCGCCTCGGAGATTGTTGCGGGTGCACTCCAGGATAATAAACGAGCACTGATCCTCGGTACCCGCACCTTTGGCAAGGGCTCTGTGCAGACCATCATTCCCCTAGGTGACGGGTCGGGCCTCAGGCTGACCACCGCGAGATACTACACCCCGAGCGGGAGGTCCATCCAACTGAGTGGTATCGTGCCTGATGTAAGAGTGGAATTTGTCCCTCCCACGGACGGAAAAGAAAGCAAAAAACCGCACTTCCTGCGGGAAGAAGACCTGAAAGGGCACATGGAAAATGACCGGGCCGCCAAAGAAAAGGCCAAGGAGAAATCGCAGGAGAAAGACGGGAAGGTCAAAGATCTGCTCAAAAAAGATAACCAGGTTCGGTATGCCCTCCAGCTGCTGGAGTCTTGGGAAATTTTTTCGAAAATGAAGGTCGCACAGTGATGCTCCATTGTGCGGTATATAAATGAAGAGAAAGAAGACGAAGTCCCGGCCACTGTCAATCCTTTTCGTCTTTTCCTTCGGTACTGCTGTCCTTGTTTTCGTCTGCTTCTGGTTTATCAATGGAGAGGGCAATCCTCCGATACCCGTTTTCGAGGAAGCTTATTCCGGTGGTAAGCTTTCGGGGGTTATCCGGAAAATCGATCTCTCGATTTATGATGCCCTCTACCAGTCCGGGATTCCTGAAAAAAATGTCGTTTTCCAGGGAGTTGATCCGAGAGATAGGGGAAAACAGCACTGGGAGTTTACCAGACTTCTCGTCAGGTGTCCGGATGAAGCGAGGGCTCGGGGGCTGCTGAGAAAGATCCGGAAAGCTCTTTTTCCATTGAAGCATGAGGTGAGTATTCGAAAGGAGAAGAGCACGGGTCGTGCCTTCGCCTTTTCTATCCTGGCAAATGGGTTGCCCACGCACCGCGTGCTCCTCTCCTTTGGGGCATTTTTCCCTACCCCGCAGAAACATCGGGCGAGGATAGCCCTGATCATTGATGATTTGGGGTATGATCCAGGTCTTGCCAGGGAGTTCATGGAACTCAAGATTCCTGTGACCCTGTCGGTACTCCCTTGCGCACCTTTTACGAACCGAATTGCGGCAGAAGCACGCAAGCGTGGCTGCGTATTGATGGTCCATCTTCCCATGGAACCGAAACGGTATCCTGCGGTGAATCCCGGTCCGGGTACGTTATACACCGCCATGGACGCAGAGCAGATTCTTCACCAGCTGTCAGAGGATCTGGACCAGGTTCCTGGTGCCAGGGGTGTCAACAATCACATGGGTTCCCTGTTCACGGAAGACCGGGACAAGATGACCGTGGTCTTGGAGGCCCTGAAGCACCGACACCTATTTTTTGTGGACAGCAGGACCACTCCCGAGAGTGTTGGATATGATCTTGCCAGAAAAATGGGGATTCCCACGGCGAAAAGGAGTGTTTTCCTGGACAACGATCTCCACCCCGAGGCCATAGAATCACAGGTGAGGCGTCTCTTGAACATGGCCAGGCATAAAGGCTGGGCAATCGGCATAGGCCATCCCCACAAGGAAACGCTCAGGCTGTTGAAAAACAATCTGCCTGCGCTGCAGGACGGTGTTGATATCGTTTCCGTTACAAAACTCCTAGCCCGGATTTCTCACGGGCCTTCGTAGCGAGGTGGTGGAGAGTGCCGTGGCTACAAGGCGCGCGAAGAAAAATGGATGAAGGCGTACTATCAGTACGTTAAAGTCATTTTTCTAGCGCAACACAGTAGGCATGGGGCTATCCGCCGCCACAGTAGATTGCCTGTGAGAAATCCGGGCTAGGATGAAGGAAAGGAGGCTTTCTATGAAAGTCCCACTGCTTGATTTGCAGAAGCAATATGAGACCATTAAGACAGAGATCAGGGAAGTAACCGAGGAAGTCTTTGCCTCTCAGCGGTTTATCATGGGGCCTAAGGTGGAAGAACTGGAACGACAGATCGCTGACTATTGCGGTTGCAGGTTCGGTGTTGGGGTATCCTCCGGAACCGATGCCCTGCTCATTTCGCTCATGTCTGCCGGAGTGGGGTTTGGGGACAGAGTCATAACCACGCCCTATACTTTTTTTGCCACGGTAGGCACCATTGTACGAACAGGTGCTCGACCGCTTTTCGTGGATATCCGTGAGGATACGTTCAACCTCGATCCGCAGGGCCTGGAAAAGTTGCTCCTGTCTCTTCCGGGTGAGGAAAGGAATAAAGTAAAGGCGATCATCCCGGTTCATCTTTATGGGCAATGCGCTGATATGGGACCCATCCTGGACCTTGCAGGGCGGTTTGGGCTCACTGTTATTGAAGATGCCGCCCAGGCCATCGGGGCCGAATATGAACTGGGTAAAGACGGGATGCGAAGGGCGGGATCCATGGGGGACTACGGATGCTTTTCCTTTTTCCCGTCAAAAAACCTTGGCGCATTTGGCGATGGTGGTATGGTGATTGCCAATGACGTCCAGATTCATGAACGGCTGGAAAAAATGAGGAATCACGGAGCCAGCCCGAAATACTATCATGCCATGGTGGGAGGGAATTTTCGACTGGATGCCCTCCAGGCCGCTATCTTGGCGGTCAAACTACGGTACCTGGACGAATGGACACGCGGGAGGCAGGAGAACGCGGCACGTTACCGCGCCTTGTTCAAGGCGGCCGGTCTTGATCAAATCCGATTGCCTGCAGAGAAAGAGAAACGGCACATCTACAATCAGTTCGTCATCAGGGTCCCTGAAAACCGGAATGCACTGAAAACATTTCTAGGCGAACAGGGCATCGGATGTGAGATCTACTATCCGGTCCCATTGCACATGCAAAGCTGCTTTAAAGACCTCGGATATGAAGAAAAAGATTTCCCCGTCTCTGTGAAAGCGGCCGAAACGAGCCTCGCGTTACCGATATTCTCGGAACTGACGTTGGACCAGATTCACTATGTCGTTGATATAATAGCTCAATTTTTCAACAGTAAAAAAAATTGATCTATTACAAGAAAACTGTGAAAAACGCTTGACTTTCTCAGAGCACAAAACTATAAGGTGGTTTCTTTTCAATTCGGGCACAAACACCTTGACAACGCCTTGGTAGTTGATTAGAATATTATCCAGATTTTGATTTTGCTCTTTGAAAACTAAATAGTGATGCCGCAGTAGGCTCACAAGTCAAAAAAGACAGGAAAAGAATTTTCCTAAAGTTTAAGTGGAGAGTTTGATCCTGGCTCAGAACGAACGCTGGCGGCGTGCCTAACACATGCAAGTCGAACGAGAAACTCCGGGCTTGCTCGGAGGAGTAAAGTGGCGCACGGGTGAGTAACGCGTGGGTAACCCACCCCTGAATTCGGGATAACTCCGCGAAAGCGGTGCTAATACCGAATATTGTCCTGGAGATGGTGGTCTCCAGGATAAAAGGTGACCTCTTCATGAAAGTTGCCGTTAAGGGACGGGCCCGCGTACCATTAGCTTGTTGGTAGGGTAATGGCCTACCAAGGCCGCGATGGTTAGCTGGTCTGAGAGGATGATCAGCCACACTGGAACTGGAACACGGTCCAGACTCCTACGGGAGGCAGC
>Ga0315535_1001127_pt1 | contig 18187 bp, 24 predicted proteins | sample SalMarSW160220MG_2_FD_203092 | JGI IMG/M metagenome (GOLD analysis project Ga0315535, IMG submission 203092) | Salt marsh sediment microbial communities from the Plum Island Ecosystem LTER, Massachusetts, United States - Salt Marsh Sediment SW1602-20 ... | reverse complement strand
AACTGGTAAACAACCAACTGTTATGCTCGGAAAAAGATATACCCCCTTACATAAAGTAGGTTTGTTGCAGAACTCCATTTTAACTTGTGATTCTGCCCTGTTGTGTCATTCAGGTATTCTCGCTTATTGTCGATTTTCTTCCACCATTCAATTATTACCGTAAACTATTCAATTAGTCCAACCTTCATTTTTTCTCAGGTAGAAACCCTTATCTTCAACAAGGCAAATCTATTGCAGGAGTTTCTGCGTCAGTCAAGAGGGAAAATTTTTTCTCTTAGACAGACGAAATTGGAACTAAAAAAAGAAGGCTCTCCTTGAGCAGGACCTAAATAATGTCTGAACATAAACCTGAGTGGCCTGAATATGGCGACCTTGTAATAGCTACGATAGAAAAAGTGGTGGATTACGGAGCCTATGCTAACCTTGAAGAGTACAACAGACAAGGTTTACTTCACATCTCCGAAATTGCCAGCGGCCGGGTAAGAAAAATCCGCGACTATGTTCGAGAGAACCAAAAAATGGTACTCAAAGTTATCCGTGTAAACGTTGAAAAAGGCCAAATTAACTTGTCGCTTAGACGCGTTACAAAACGCGAAAGAATTGAAAAAAACAAAAGCTGGAAAAAAAACCGAAAAGCCGAAGCGATCCTGAATGAAGTAGCAGAAAAAGTTGGTTTACCCATACATGAAGTCTACCAGAAAGCTGGAGTAATTCTCGAAGAAAAATACGGCTTATACGAAGGGTTGGAAGAAGTAGTGAAAGAAGGCTTAGAAGTCCTAACTAAGCTCGACATACCTGAAGATCTCGCAAAAGTCATTGCCCAAGTTGCAGAAGAACGCATAAGGATTAAGATGGTAAAAATCAGGGGCGTCCTTGAAATTCGCTGCATGAAGCCCAACGGTGTTAAATGTATCCAAGAGGTATTAATTAGCGCTGGGAAATCACATAAAGCTAAGGACACCAAAATCGAATTCTACGTAATCGCTGCTCCCAGATACAGTTTAGAAGTTTCAGCTGATAATTGGAAACGTGCGGAAGAGCTTCTCGAAAAGGTAAGCGAAAGTGTGATTACGAACATTAGCAAGGCGGGTGGACAGGGGTCTTTTACGAGGGAGAAATAGAAAAGGTGAAACCTTGAGAAGTTCCAATGAAAAAAGCATGTGGGGTCAGGTGGAAAAACTTGGCAAAGGCACAAAAGCGAATTATGATCCTGACAAGAAAATTATTACTTTTTGCTTCAATAGAAGCCCACAAACATCAAGCGAACTTTTGAGAACATTACGCGAACGTCTCATAAAAGAGCTTAGAGAATTGGGCTACGACGGTCGAATGAAGTACAATGGAGAAGTAGTTGTAAATAACGTTGCAGAAGAAAATGTAGTTCTTGTCAAGAAAAACCACAAACTCATAATCCACTTAAGCAAGAAGCAGGTTGGAGAAAAAGAATAAGAAAAGAAGAAAGCAAAACACTGAAAAAGAGGACTATAGGGAAAACCACATGCTAACTGGTAAACAGCTTAGAGATTGTTGCGATTTTTTGTCTATACCCCCCTCTATTATAGAGGTTCAACCGTTGTTTTGCCGAGCACAACAGCCTTAAAACTTCAGCGCTGTTACATCACGAAACAGCGGAATGCCGCCGTACATCGAACATTTCTCGCTAAGTGCACGTTTCAAATTATCAGCGCGGATGACCCACCACGCTGAGGTATAGCACGCTTTCTTCTGCACCGTCAACGCCTAAGGTTTGGTTGATTTCGTCGTCGAAGAAGGCTGCGATTTGGCAAGAGCCTAAGCCGATGCTGGTTGCGGCTAAGGCAAGGTTTTGCGCTATGTGTCCCGCTTCTAAATACACGTATCGGTAGGCTCTTTGCGCGTATTTCCACTTTGACCTTTCAAACACAGCGGTCCAAATCAGCGCAACTGACGCTTCGATTAGCATCTTCTGTTCTAACGCCTCACGTGCCATTTTTTCTGCGAAATCTCCAACCTTCAATGTTTCCAGTGCATGTGCTTCTATGTTATAGTGGTACAAGGCTTTCTGCAAGTTTTCCACGTTGTTGACAAGAAGATACGTTTCGATGGGGTACAGTGCTCCAGCTGATGGTGCTGTGCGGAATTCGTAACCTTGTTCCCTCCTGTGAACGCCACTGGAAGCCCATAACAGAAAAGACAAGGCATCCAGAGACAACGGTTTAGGCGAGAATGAACGTACGCTTCTGCGCTTTTTTAAAGTGTCAACTATGGACAGTGCTTCGGTGGGAGTTTCTCTGGAAAGCATCATTGTTTTGGCTGACGGATACTTCTTGTAAAACTCTGGTTTGTTCGTCCAGTCCATGTAACCTCCGATGAGTCTTTCCCGGGAGTGTTTTGTGTTTTTCTGAAACGCGTCTCCGATTCCTTCAGGTATTATGTTCACCTGAATAAAAGCCAATTCTTCGCCTGTATTTAACTAATTACGTTCAAAGTGCGGCGCATCCAACTGCTGTTGTGGCTGCACAGTCACATATTCTTAAAAACATTTATTGAGCAGTATGTGTTAATCAACGATGTGTTTTAGGAGGTGTGCCGTGAATGTCTGAATCGGAAGTTAACATCACCGAAAGGCTGCAGAAAATCGGGCAAACTGTCCAAGAATACAAGGACACTATAGTTAACCATTTCAAGGATATGGAAGTAGACGTTAAAGACTGGAACTTTACTGTTGGAAAAACGGAAAAAGAGTATACGGTTGAAATTTCGGTGAAGTTAGGTATCAAACCAAAAGCTAAGGAACAATAGTATTCTCACTTTTTCTTTTCTTTAATTGGCCCTTTGAAGCTGCTGATGTTTTCTTCGCAGATACTTTTTTTCCACTTGCATAAGCCATTGACTATTTCGCTAAGGTAGTACTCAAACTCTTCATTCGACAAATCGCTGGAACATTCAACACGGTACACGATTTCTCCTTTCTCTCTGCTTGCAGTTATCACAACCAACACATTATCTTCGCTCACGTTTTCCGCCTCAAGCTTATTTTAAGCAGTTTCAGATTTAAACTGTTCTAAACTCTATAGAGTGAACCAAAACAGATAAAAACTCGCTTCACATCCAAAAAGGCATTAAACGTGAGAGTTGCATATGCCGTCTGAAATCTTTGATGTAGAAAAGTTCGTGGCGATGAGCGCCAACGCCAAATACTGCTCGGTTAAAAGACTAAAAGAAACTGTGAAGCTAAAACTTCGCACACCAAACACACTCTACACTTTAAAAGTGGAACCTCTTAACGCTGATGAAGTCATCAAGAAACTCAAATGCGAGATTCAAGAACTTTAACCTGCTTTTCGTGAAAGTACGCGTTCTCTAGTTCTCGGAGCAGTCTATACCTACGTGCATAGCATGCATCAGGTAAAAGTGGTTTTGGCGGCAGCTTCGGCTGGAACTACGTTTTTAGGCATTGAATATTGGATATGGATTGCGGTAGTGGTTGTGGTTGCTGCGGTGGGGTTTGCTGGCTTCCTTTTTTGGCGGAAAAAGAAAAGGACTTAGGCGGCGCTTAACTGCCGTTAATTAGCTATTCAGAGCTTCTTCAGTATCGACAACGCGGCGACGACGAGAAACACTATTCCAGCCCAAAACAGACTACCTGTGAAAAACCACACCACAAGTGCCAGAAGCACCGCGGGAATGAGCATAAGAAGCAAGCGGATAAGCAATATAATTATTATGCCAATTATGACGAGGACGACAAGAGCAATTATGTCGATCTGGGGAATGGAATCAAAAATGCCCAAGACTGCGTAAACCAACGCCAAAGTTATGTTCACAATAATCCTCCTCAAAAACAAAGAGGCAGCTAGATGGTAATATGCTTTTCCAGAAAAAGAGGCGTGTAGCGCTTCAGGTGCTTGTTTTCGTTTTTATTTTTGGAAGGATATCTTTTTGCATCTGAACAACGCCGAACGTTGTAATCCTGAACTTCTCATCAGCCGCCTTCGTTACCAGGTCGCTTTTCACGAGTTCGCCTAAGCGGGTGCTGGTTATTTTGCCGCTTTTCCCAAGTTTTGCTTGCAACTCCTCTTTTGAGAGGGCGTCGCTGTCTGTCATGCCCAGCTTATGCCCCAGGTAGGCTGCCAAGAGCCAAAGCGATAAAGTCTCGTTGTCAGTTAACTTGTTCTTTGGCACCAGCAAGTTTGCGCCTTCCTCTGAGAAGGCAATCAGGCTTTCACAGTCTTTGGCGAGGTTTTGCAGGTCAACGCTGAGCCTGAGTTTATCGGCGATTTCAAAGGAGGGAAGGAACTCGCTGAAAAACTTGTTTAACAGAAGCCACGCTTCTTCTAAAGGTGCAGAAAAAGTTTTTTCTAAATCCTTGTATTTAATGTGGACTTCAACCTTAGCCGGTTTTTCTGTCAACTCATTTTTCCTCTGAGTTTCGATATAACCTCATCTTCAATCCATTTTTCGCCTTGAATTGTCAGCTTAAATTCTGTTTTGTTCGGGTCAGGCTTGAACACTTGTCCCCGCTTGGTCATTTCATTTAATCGGGCGGGAACCATGCTTTTAATGCCGCTGGACTCCAGCAGCCTAGTTATTTGCGCAGCCGTGTTAGTTCTTTCCTCTGAGGCGTACAGGACCAAACCCACTGCCTCGTAATGGGTAAGTTTTTCCCGCGTCACTACCACTGGGCCCTCGGTTGTTAGCTCAACGATGCCCTTCAACTGTGCTCCTGAAGGCATCAGCCTGTTCGAAACGAAGTCGGAAAGCTTCTCCACAAAGTTCTCCGGCATAGACTCTAGCATGCTTAGGATTTCTTTAGGGTTCTCTCCTTCAATGACGACTTCGCCGAAGGGTGTTTTTATGCGCGCTTCGATTCGCTTCACGCTGCTTTCCCTCCAGAACTTGAAGGCTTCTCGTCAGCAAGTATGTAGACAAAACCTGTGTTCGTGTTCCAGCGCCGCACCATTCCCTTGTCGGAAAGCTTGTTCAGGGTTTTCTCTAAAGTGCGCTGAGTGTACGTGATTTTGCTTGCTTTCATGGCGTCGTTTAGTTCTTCCATTGTTCTCGGTCGCCATTTGCCCCAGTCAGTTTCCAAGAGCTTAAGAACCGCGTCTTCACAATTGCCTGCTGACGTTATTTTCGGGTATGTCTGTGCAGGCGTTTTGGATGCTGCTTTGGTTTTGGTTACTGGCTCCGTTTTCACGGTCAGAGTTGCGACGGTTTTAGGTTTTACGTTTTCAAAGGCTTTGTGAACGTTGGTTACTAGATTGGTAAGGTCTTTGAGGGTTTTTGTTACCTCTTCGTAGTTCCCTTGTATTTCGACTTCGTATTCGCCTATTTTGAGGCGGAAGGCGAAGTTTCTGGGTTTTTCTTTGACTGCTTTTTTTGGCAATGTTATCCCTCGGTTATACACGTATGTTGTGCTTTTTAGGATTTGCGTCTGTAGAATATTTCGGAATTGGAATAAACTATTATATAGTAAGATACGCTATTCAAGTTCACACGCGAACACAGCAAACTAGGAGCATTTCCCCTTGAGAAAAAAAGGAATAGCCATCTGGGTCTTCACCACTTTAACCTTCATATCTCTTATGCATCTGATCGACGCCGCATCAGCCTTATTTTTCAGCAACCCCATACAAATTCTCCAACTCTACCCTTTCATAAACCAGCTTCAAATATCAACAGACCTCTACCTCTACGCAGCAGCCTCTTCAACCGCCGTACTGTGGGCAATGACGTGTCTAGTAGCGTTCGACAATCCTGTAGAGGAATTCCTGAACAAAATTCTCTCAGACGCAAAAAAACAAACCACAACAGAAGCTCAGCTCTTGGAAAGCAAAAGCGAAGTCTTCGACTTAATGTACGAAACCATTGAGTCAGACAGCGAAACACTCGCGCAAGTCAAAGACCTGATGCGCAACATGCGAGCCGAAGTCAAGGATATACAACCAATAAAAGAAACAATGGAAAAAACAAGAACCGAACTAAGCAGCTTAAAGCGAGAAATAAAAACACTCGAAGAAAAACTTCTCTTTACCATAGTCTGCCCAGCCTGCGGAAAGATGCTGCGACCAGACTTCAAGCTTTGTCCCTACTGCGGCGAAAACATAACTCTTCAAGAAAAAATCGAAAAAATAGAAAAAATGGTAATGGCCAAAGACGCAAGCAGACTCGGCCGCTAGCTTAATCGTTCCTTCAGAAGCGCGGTGACAACTGCGGGGTCAGCTTTTCCCCGAACTTCTTTCATCACGATTCCCATGAGCATTCCGAAAGCCTTCTTTCTTAGCTGGTCAACAGACTGGCGGTTTTCCGCAATCATCCGGTCAACAAGCTCAGCCAACTCTGCTCTCGATAGCATTTTCAGCCCAAGAGCGTCAACCGCGTCTTGGAGGTCTTTATCTTCATGCTCGGAAAGCCAACTGAAAACGTCTGCCACAGCCTCCTTTGTAAGGGTTCCAGAGCCGACACCTCTGAAAACGTCCATTATTTGGTCATCTGTGACGTTCTCAACTGCGACGCCGTCGCGTCTCAGCGACTTCAAGGTTTCGGTCAAGAACACGGCAACTGTTGTGGCGGCAACACCAGTTTCCTTTGTGATAGCCTCAAACAGCACACCGTATTCTGAATCAAGAAGCTGCTTAGCCAGCTTTTCGTTCAAGCCGTACTGCTTCATTAAGCGTGCTTGTTTCTTCTCTGCTGGCTCAGGCAAGTTACCTCGAATCTTCTCCACAAGCTCGGCGGTTATCAGTGTTGGCGGAATGTCCGTTTCAGGGTACATCCTCGCTGCGCCAGGTCTAGGCCGCATATACCGCGTTGTCCCGTCATCTTTTGCTGTGCGCGTCTCCGCAGGCACACCTTCTACAGCTTCTTGCGCTCTTTCCACAACCGCCTTCAAAGCGTCGTGCACGTTTTCAGAGGTGTCGGCCACGAAAACCACCGCGTCTTCCTTGCCGGCGGCTACTGCTTCGCGCAACGCGCCCAGCTCTTCAGCGGTGACGCCGTAAGCGGGCATTTCGTCGGTGTGGAATATTCCGCCGACTCTGCCCCAAAACTTCGCACGGTCAGACAGCTCTGTTCCAACACGAAAGCCCGGCATGAGTTCCCGTTTCAGAATGCCGCTGAACTTTGGGAGCTTGACGGCTGCAACCTTCTGGCCTTTGTCTAAGGCTTTGCGGATGACTTTGCACTGTGTTTGCCTGAAAACTTCTGAAACGTCAACGAACTTCTCTTTCAGCGCTTCGGGTTTGACGCCTCTTTTCTGCAGTTCCGCCTTGACCTGTATGAGTCCGAGCTGGCGCTGAAACTCGTACTCAACAACCTTCGAAATCAGCTCAAGCTCCTGAACGCCTTTAATCTCGATCAGTGCGCCGTTTGGCAGAGACACGTTCAAGTCCTGCCGTATGGTGCCTAAGCCGCGCATGGCTTTGCCTGTGTCCCGTAGGATTCTGCCTATGGCTAACGCGACTTCCTGCGCTTCCGTCGGCGAGTAAATCACTGGTGCAGTGGCAACCTCAATAAGCGGAATTCCCAAACGGTCGATGCGGTAGCAGATTGTTTTGCCGTTGTCTAAGGTTCCTGTTTTGCGTGCCGCGTCCTCTTCTAGGCTTGCTGCCTGCATTGGGATGGTTTTTTCTCCGACCTTTATCCAGCCGTCTGAGGCGATGATGCAGGTTCGCTGGAACCCGGTGGTGTTTGAGCCGTCGATTACTGTTTTGCGCATGACGTGCACTTCGTCAATAGGCTGCATGTTCATCATTAGCGCTGCGGTTAGAACCACTTCCACGGCTTCCCTGTTCAGCGGGTGCGGTGGCTCCTCATCCATTTCCACAAGGCAGGACGTATCCCTGTTTGCCTCGTACTGAATCTTTATGCCTTTCTGAAATTCGAAAAACGCGGCTGGGTCCACTTGACCTAGCTCGCTTTGGGTGGGTCTAAGCCTGCGCAGAAAGGTGATTTCAGGTTCTTCCTTGAACAGCGCGGGGGGGCAACCGCAGAACAGCTTCGTGTGGGTGTTGAGTTGCTGGTGAATTTCTAAGCCTACTTTTAAGCCGACCTTGGCGTAGTCAATTTCCATTTTCTTCTTCTCCTTTAACGCCGATTTCTTGCGGCAGCGTTCTCGGCGAAAACTCGCCCGCAACGTTAGTCTTCAGAAGCTTTACCGCTTCTTCTGGGTCGCTGGTTTGACCGAGAACCCACATGAGCTTGACCAGCGCGGTTTCGGGAAACATGTCTTCAAGCGGGATGACTCCCAGATTCAGCAGGTCGCGTCCTGTGTCGTACACGTTCATGTTCACACGACCCCAAATGCACTGAGAAGCCAACGCAACAACCACACCCTGTTTGACCGCGTTACGGATGGCGTTGAAGCAGTATTTGCTGACGTGGCCTAAGCCGCTGCCTTCAAGGAGTATGCCTTTGCAGCCTTTCTCTACATACCAGTCGATGACTGCGGGGTCAAGTCCTGGATAAAACTTCACAAGTGCAACCTTTTCGCTGAACTTAGGCTTCAGAACAAGCTTTTTCGTAGCGTCGCGCTTTTGGTAGTCATCTGTAAGCATTATAACCTCGTTGTTTTTTACTCGGGCGATGGGCGTGGCGTTTACGGGTTTGAACGTGTCCCTGCGGCTGGTGTGGCATTTTCGCACTTTTGTACCCTTGTTAACCACGATTGAAGTGTCTGAAAGCGCTTCGTGCATGGCTAAGCCAACTTCCGCGAATGGTCCTCGGGTTGCAGCTTGAACCGCGGCGATGAGGTTTGTGGCGGCGTCAGAGCTTGGGCGGTCCGATGAGCGTTGCGCGCCAACGAGTATAACTGGGACTGGGAGGTTTTGGAGTGCGAAGCTGAGTGCTGCGGCGGTGTAAGCCATGGTGTCTGTGCCGTGGGCGATTACCACGCCGTCTGCGCCCTGCTTTATGTGCTCTGCGACGTTTTGAGCTAGCTGAGTCCAGTGCTGCTGGGTTAGGTTTTCGCTGTAGATGCTGAACACGATTTCCGTCTTCACGCGGGCGGTGTCTGAGAGTTCTGGAACCACGCCGTAAAGGTCGCTTGCTGAAAGCGCGGAGCGCACGGCTCCTGTGCGGTAGTCTACGCGGCTGGCTATGGTTCCGCCCGTGCTCAGGATAACGGCTTTGGGCAACTCAGGTTTTTGCTCTGGAAGCGGTGGCGAGGCGAACGCGGGTTTGGCGCCTTTGCCTGTTTTCTCGATTTTCACGGTTGGCGTTACTTGCACGCCGACGTTGTAGCCGCTTTTCAATTTGACTACGACGTGCTTGTCGTCGCCTGTTTCTGAGCGGGGAATAAGGATGCCCTCGTACGTTTTTCCGTTGCTGATGACGCGTATGATGTCGCCGACTTGGCATCCTGCTTTCATGAGGGCGCTTAATGCTTCGCCCTTGTAACCTGAACTTTCCGCTTTTTCGCTCATTTCTGGTTCTCCAACAGTTCATTGGAAAGAAGGCGGTTTAGGGCTTTAACTTTATCGCACACCAATAAGCTCTTGTTATTATTGCCGCTGCAAAGAAGCCTTGAACAAGGTAAAGAGCGCCGAAGATGAAAAATGAATAAGGATGCTGCTGCCTGAACAAACTGGGCATGTGTAAAATTCCGTTTGAGTTCGGCACTCTGCAGATTAGTTCAAGGCATCAAACGATTTGAAAACCAATCAAGTCAATGCGCCAGCTTCGTTTTTTGGCTCCGTTTTGAGGTTGCGCCTCTTTTTGAAAGCGAATATGCCGATGGCTACGAGTGCGACTGCCAATGCCAGCAACCCCGTCCACAGAGCAAACAGGAGTACGATTGGCACCGGCTGATTGCTGGCGTAAAACAACGTTCCATCATAGTAAGGAAAGCCCGTATCGCGTACCATCAAATAAGCCATATGAAAATTGCCCTGGTGGTCCAGCACTAACGGGGCAGAGAAATCAAACAACCAGCCGGCTCCCAGTTGATTCAATGTTTGAAAGCCCCAGGCGGTGCCGTTCCACACTGCGTAAGTTACTGGCCGCGACAGGTTGTAATTTTTGGAGATGTAAGTAATATGGGGGTTATCGTTGGAGTCTAAGGCGATGAACTTACTGCGGCTCAGCACCTTGTCTATGGTTTGCGTGCTCCAGGCTGACCCGTTCCAGCTTGCATACATCAGCGAGTCAGGCGTGCCATCCAAAACGTATGTGAAACGCGGGTAGCCACGGGAATCCACAACAAAGTTTCCCAAGCTGATGCTTTCATTCGAAATCACGGTTTGAATGCTCCAGCTTGAAGTCTCCTCGGTTGCCAGCTTCACGTCTGAGTTAACGTCGTAAACGATGAAAGGGCGGTCGTTTGCGTCTAAAGCCAAGTACTGGAGAGAAACGCGCACAGGTGAGGTTTGAGGGCTGTCTGATGGTGGATCCACCGTCTGGATCACCCAGTTCATCCCGTTCCAGCTGGCGTACTTCAACTCGCTACTTGTCCCTGCGTAAGCTATGTGCGGGTTGCCAGCTGAATCCAGTGCTAAGGAGCCTGCGCTACCGTTATCCACGGTTTGGATGTTCCAGTTGGTGCCTGCCAGGCTGGCGTACTTCATGACGATAAGGCCTGTGTCGCTGCGGTCGCTGTAGGCTATGTGCGGGTTGCCAACGGAGTCTACAGCCAAAGACACGCCCTGCAACGTTGCTTTTTCATCCACAACCTGAAGACTCCAATCAACGTCTGCTCGGGCTAGCAACAGCAAAACTAGCGACGAAGCCAGCAGCATGACCGACATTACGGCGATGACGCTGCGTTCAGAAACGCGCATACTTACAGTCCCCGTGAACACCAAAATGTTGTGGGAGCATGGAGTATTAAATTTTATGCAACGTATTCAAACGTAGGTTCTATCCCGAAGTTCAAGCTATATATAGGGGGTATAGTCAAAAATAGCACGTCAGTTCCCCTGAACAAGCTCTTGTCCACAAAGCAACATATTCTGCTATGCTTCAGTCAGTTTCTTATTTCTCAGTTTAAGTAAAACGAAATCAAAGCTAACCTTCCGATTGTGAAGAACCGCTATTATTTCCATTATGGTGAATGCAGCGATTGAATGAAGCGGAATCCAATCATACAGGTACATTTGCGAAACCACTTCGCCACTAACCACCGACCGCAAGAACGCAACGCCTACACCGTAATAAAAGAAGAATGGAAGATTCGTGGCTGCAAGAAAAACCGCGGTTCCTCCAACAAACTTCCATAACGACTCCCTATTATACCACAACAGCAGCGGCACCGCAAAAAGCCCACACCTAGGGTCAAACACGCCAAACGCGAAAAACAACGCCGACAACCACGGCTTCTTGGCAAACCCAAAATACAAAGCGCCCACCAGAAAAACATTCTGAAGAATATGCGCGTTCGCCAAGAGATATCCAGCATAGTAGCATGGCGATACAGTCTGAACATGCAAGCTGAAAATACGATAATGGAAAAAACTGGCCATATCGTAACCTATCGAAGGCGCAAAAAGCAGCGGATCAACCACCACAATCACCGCAACCGCAGCGGCAAGAAAGAGATTCCGCTCTTCAACAAGCCTGTAAACAAAAAAAGCCAAACCCATAATCGAAAGAAACTGCACTATATCAAAAACGTTAAGCGCAATCTGATAGCTCACAGTGATAAAGGGCGCAAAAAGTATCAAGAAATTCGGAGTGTACTTGAAAGGTTGCGATTCCCCGACAATCGGATAATCGCTTGGCAGAGCACCATCATAATACACCTTAGTTGGATTATGAAACAACCGCCATTCCCCAATATAGTACGCTGAAAAATCCCGCGCAAGCGTTTCCGTCTGAGGCACAAACGTCTGAGGATACGCGAAAAGAAAAACACTGAAATTAAGCAGTACAGCTAAAAGAACAACAAAGATTATCGCCGTCTTTTTGGTTAACGGTAACTTCATTGGCTCTCTCCATACGGTCGCAGAAGCGCAAACAGTTGAGGAACTGTTTCACTAACGATTTATTTTTTGCGGTAAGCTGGCAGAAAGTCTTAATTACAAATAATTCCGTTCGTTCTAATCATAGGAGGAAAAACTGAATGCTAACTTGTCCACAATGCAACGCCACAGTTCCCGAAAACGCAGCTCATTGCAGCAACTGCGGAACCACCATAAACGCCCAAGCTGCATCTCAACCGCAAGCAGCCCCACAAGGCTCACCAGACAACCTGTCTGCACGACTGCAGAAAGCGCTGAGACGAACCGAACTGCTGAGCTATGCCGCAGCTGGTCTCGGAATCGCCATTCTCGCTGTCTTAATAGGAATCGCCTTCGTGTAAACACATAGAAAAACCAAAAAAAGCCTCTAAAGAGGTGACAAAGAAATGGATGAAACCAGTGAGCAGATGGTTAAGAGAATAGAACGATTAAACAAATTCCTAACCATAGCAGTTCTCATCGAACTTTTTGTCCTCATACTAATCATCTAACCGAAGCCCCATTCAAGAAACAACAAAAAATTACCGAAAAGCACAAAAAAGCCTCAATTTGCTTCTTCAACGCCTGCACAAGCTCACCGCAACATCTTCGAAACATACACGCCATCACGACTGTAACCGAACCGCGCATAATACTGCTTCGTACCCAACGCACTCATAACCAACAACTTCTGCACATCATAATCCTCCCGCGCCACACGCTCCGCTTCACCTAAGAGAACTGCGCCGTAACCTTTATGCTGCCACGCCCCAGCAAAATGCTTACCCACAGGCACCAAAGGACCATAAACATGCAGCTCCCGCACAACAGCAGAACGCACCGCATTAATTTCCGGCCTGTGAGCTTTCGCTGATGGAACACGCAAACGCAAGTAGCCGATTAGCACGTTGTTTTCAGGGTCTTCCGCTGAAATAAAAATCTCCTTTCCCTCAGACGCTTCATAACACGCGGTTAAAACGCGAATCCTATCCAAATCTGGAGCCACACCATCCTCTGCCAAACGATGCCCAACTTCCCTGCACCGAATGCAACCGCACCTCTCTCCACGCTCAGCCAGCTTCCGCTGAACCAGCTGACGCAGGTTACTTTTGTCCACACCAGCCACAATAAGCCCTGCCGGAATATCACGCTGCACCCGCATCACCCGCACCCAAGGCGGCAACATCTTCTTAACTTCGGCAATCAGTTCCACGGCCTCCCCAGTAGTGTAAGGCCTGTAAACACCTTCACGATACCAGTCAAAAGCCTTCGTGCCCGCTATCACAAGGCAAGGGTAGATTTTTATCATGTCAGGTTTGAACGCGGGATCAGTGAAAACCCGTTGGAAGGCTTCCAAATCCCGTTGTGGGTTTGAACCAGGCATTCCCGGCATTAGATGATAAACAATTTTCAAGCCAGAATCCTTGGCTACGCGTGTGGCTTCGGTGACTTCCGCAACCGTGTGCGTTCTGCCCGCATAGCGGTAAAGCTCATCATCGGGGTTTTGGACGCCAATTTCCACGCGCGTCACACCCATGCCCAGCATGGCGTCCACATGCGGTTCCTTGCACCAGTCTGGTCGGGTTTCCACGGTCACGCCGACGTTGCGGACCATGCTGGTTTCCGCGTTTGCTTTTGCTTCTTCAAGGCTTGCGGATGCTTTGCCCGTTAACGCGTCTAGGCAGCGTTGAATAAACCACGTTTGATACACAAGCGGCGTGGCTGGAAAAGTTCCCCCCATCACAATAAGCTCGACTTTGTCCACACAGTGCCCAATCGCAGTGAGCTGACTGATGCGGTTGCGCACCTGCAGATAAGGATCATAACTGTTTTGGCTTCCGCGCATGGCTGCTGGCTCATGGCCAGTGTAGCTTTGTGGGACGCCTTGTGTGGGACCACCTGGGCAGTAGGCGCACGGTTCGCGTTGGGGGCATGGCTGCGGTTTGGTCATGACGGCGATTACTGTGACGCCTGAGATGGTGCGTGTGGTTTTTCTGCGTAGAAGGGTTAGAAGGTGAAGTTTTTCTTTGGGGTTCATGATTGCTATAAGTTTGGCGTTGGAGGGTATGCGGTTTAGATGGTGTTTGGCTGCTATTTGGGTTTTTGTGCGGTTTACGTCGTCGTGGGTTGGTGACGGTAAAAGCATTAGGGCTTCTATGATTTCTCTGGCTGCCTTGTCCGGGTTCAATGTTGATGTACCATGTTAAGGTTCGGAGAAGTGGTACATAAACTGCGCTGGCTGAAAACTAATTTTTGCCCTGAGAAAGCTTGCTGGTTACATCCAATTTTGCCCAGTTTTCCTCTGCAGAACTATGCGCTTTTTATAGTTACGCCTGCTTCTGGTCTTTGGGCTGAGCTTAATTTTTTCTTTAGCCTCAATTTTGGGCGTTTGCGATCTTACTTTTCCAGCTTTGGATAGTGAGCCGTGTGTTGGCATGCTCTATGCACCTAACGCAGATAAAACATACATGTACCTCTTAAACTTTTACTTGAAGCTTCGTGTTCTCTAGTGCTTGGCGTAGTCTATACCCCCCTTATATAAACTAAACTGCATGGGTTCTGCGAAGTGCTGTTACCATAACAGTGGGGTAGGGGTTGCTGTAGGTCTAACGGTCTACTTCAAGAAAACAAAACGCTGAACAGGATTCTAGAAATTTCTCCACTTTACGTTGGATTTTAGTATTCAGCACTGTTTGAAAGGTTAAAAACGCAGAAAGCACGCGGTCATAGTTTTACGATTTGGGCGCGTTTTCAAAAAGGGTGACTGTTCCGCCGACTTTTCTTCTTTTTGGAACCTAAATGTTATAGCTAACATAAGAAAGGAAAATATTTATTTAACTAACCAACGGTCGTCTTCGGACGCAAACGCTTTCTCCAGACCACTATGACCACGACTATCGCTATAGCCAGCAGGGCGGCAAGGAGGGGCGGGAACAATTCGAGAAGCCATAGAGGCGGGTTAGTGACGATGGCGTAAACGTGGCGGTCCAGCGAACTCACGAAGACCACGCCGTCCACAACAGCAGGCGAAGATAATGCTGGACCTCCAGGGTAATGCCAGATCTCTTTCCCGGTGGCAGCGTCTAAGGCGTAAACACCGTCAAAACTGACATAGACCATGCCGTCAACCACAGCGGGAGAAGAATATCCGACATTAACGTCTAGGGTGCTGAAGTTCCATGTTTGGGTGGGAACAACGGGGAGGTGACCGACGGCTCCAGTGTGAGCCAAATCATGATGACACATAGGCCAGTCCGCCCACACAAAAGGAACTGTTATGTTAGCACAAAGAAGAATTGCTAGTATCAATATGGGCACCCACGCTTTCCGCATGCGAACCAACGCCTCAACTTTTCTGTATGAAAGTGTAAGAATAAAAGTTTATATCCAGCAGCAGATTGAAAAAACCTCAAAATAGTTTTTCAAATAGCTATTTTACAGCCCAGCTCAGAACGAATCTTATGTAAGTTTTCCAAAATCATAAGAAAGGTAGATATTCATTTAACTTACGTTTAGGAAATTGAAAGTTACCAAGCGTTTTTAAACCTGAGAACTAGCTAACATAAGAGGAAAATACATATTTAATTAACCAGAAGCTGGGGATAGGAATTTAACCCCAACCACAGTGATTTGGCACCGCATAATTCTCTTTTTTGTGATTGTAGAACCACAACAACACATCGTTAATAGCGTCTTGTGACTTTTTTAGGGTGGAAGTGAATGTTGTGTCTGGACCGATTGACATAGTGCGTTCTATCCATAACGCGTTTCGCCGAGACCTTTTCCAAATTGACACTTCAGCCTTTAAGCTGGCGCGTGACGGCGGTGATTTAACGCCTGTCTTTGACCGTTTGCGCACGGTGGGGGAGGTTTTGGATTATCATGCGCAGGGTGAGGAAGCGGCGGTTTTTCCCGCTGTGGACAAATTAACACCCTTGGTGGCCCGGGCTTACTTTCTGGACCATCGGGAGCTTGACACCATGGTTGACGGACTGGAAGCGATGCGAAAAACGCCTGACCCTCTAATAACGGCGAGAGCGACGGCAGTTTTGGAATCGCATTTGAGGATTCATTTGGACAAGGAGGATGTTCATCTGTATCCGATTCTAAGGGAGCGGACAACGGAGAGTGAGCAAGCCTCAATTGTTGGACTTATGTCGAGGAAGGTGCCTCCTGAACGGTTTCCTGCTCTGGTTCAGTGGCTACTCCCATTGCTTGACTTTGACGACCGTGTCGTTGTCACGGAGGGTTGGATGAAGCTGATGCCGCCGCAGGTTTTCGCCGGTCTAAAACCGCTTCTGAGAAAGATTATGGTCGAAGATTGGGGCAACTTGGTTCAGCGAATACCAAACTTAGACGGCAAGTAAAATAGGCGTGATTTTTCCGAAAGCTTGGTTGGCATACATCAGTACAACAAATTACTGGAAGAATTGGAGCGCACGCTTTAGTTTTGATTCAGACCCAGACGGCACACGATACCTCGCAAAAGTAAACCACACAAAAAACGTGCTTAAAGTTTTACTATTTGGGCGTGTGGTACGCCTTCGATGTGAAGCACGGCTTCGGGGTGCACGTAGCCTTTGGATATGGCTTTTTCCACGCAGTTCTTGCCCACCAAGTTCACAATCGTCGAGTTCTCAATCATGCCCACCGCTTCCTCAACGCTGACTTTGCCGCCGTTGTAAAACTCGTCCTTAACGTGAAAGACAATCTTGCCTTCCCGCAAAGTCCTGCCAAGCATTTCGCAGTCGCAAATCGCCAAAAGCACGTTTCTGCCAATCTTCTTGAGGTTAACGTAGGCTTCCACGTTTAAACGCGCTCTCACAGCTGTTTAATAGATGACTTCGCGCCGCATGCATTACATACTAGAAATGACAAGCGCTTCTCCTTCACGATTTTCGTGTCTGGACGCTTGCAAACAGGGCAAGTTACGAAACTTTCCATGTACCGCTGCAGCAACCTTTCAAAGCTGTCCCGCCGAAATTTCCCTTGAAAAATCGCCCTAGAGTCATGGTACGTCGCGGCTGTAGCCATCTCTCGTGTCAAAAACTTCAGAATGTGCTGTGGGTCACGGTTCAGAACGTCAGCTACTTCTTTAAAATTAGAGATTATTGTACGCATGCCAATTGTTTGGATGTATAAACGGGGGAGTTCCAAACGCTCACGCTTCAAAGAAGCTTCTGGCATCTGCGAGCACGCACGCTTCAACAGTTCATCGTAGTTGTACTTCATTTGGTTCTCTCGCCAAAACATGTGGTAACATACTATTTAGAACTTCCGTTAGTGGATATATCTCCCGCGCTATTTCCCCTTTTTCTCTTGTTGTGATAGTATAGACATCTCTTTGCCTTCGGTGTATGTCTTCTCTTGCTGGTTATCTCCGTAAACTTGCGGGGCATGGAATTTATGCAAAAGAGGATATTGTTAGCAAGTATGAGGCTTGGCTTTTAGAGGGTAAATACATGTTTTATGTCATGAAAGGGAAGATTGGGTTTCTAACGCTGGCATTTATGAGTATGTAGCTGTGAAATGCGCTGAATACCAACATGACGACCGCAAAGGCAAGATAACGCTGGCTATGTGTTGGGTGTTCGCAAGAAGGCTTTCTACGTTTCAGGACAGTTCCGTAAGGCGCTCTCCGACTTGATAACGTCCATTTGCAGTTCTAAAACACATTTGATACAGATTAACCTCTTGGGAGAAGAGCTAAAACCTAACAGATGGGTGGTTCTGGGGTTCGTTAAAGCTATTCTGTAGGATTTTGACGTCTCAATATGGGCATTTGACCTTTTTGTTGAGCAAATAAACTCTTGCTTTGCAGAATGGGAAAAGTTAAATCAATTCAACTAAATAGGACCGCTTAACGCGCGCGTAACATTGTTTTTTATAGAAAAAAGCCTTACTAATTCTTGAGGCATAAATTTGGCAACCAGCGTTAAGATTCCTTGGGAAACTAGATTGGGTGATATAGGTGAAGATGTAATTAAAAGCAGATTACGCTATTTTGCAATTCCGACTAAGTATGAAAGGGATGTTGGAATTGATTTTTATTGTGAGTTACTAGAAAAAGATTCGCCATCTATTCCATTTTATGTTCAGGCAAAAGCAACAGAATATTTTGATAAGAATTGGGGTGCATCCATTAAAAAAAGAACAACTCAGTATTGGCTTACACGACCATTTCCAGTATTTTTAGTTGTATATGATGAAAACAATGACGAGTGCTTGGATGCCAATTGAAGAGCACCGATACGACCTTATTAATAGAATTT
>Ga0315535_1001126_pt1 | contig 18190 bp, 14 predicted proteins | sample SalMarSW160220MG_2_FD_203092 | JGI IMG/M metagenome (GOLD analysis project Ga0315535, IMG submission 203092) | Salt marsh sediment microbial communities from the Plum Island Ecosystem LTER, Massachusetts, United States - Salt Marsh Sediment SW1602-20 ... | reverse complement strand
GACAGCTACTCCGTTGCGAAGCTCGGGGTCACGGGCACTCCGGCGCCTGGCGCGTCGTCGCCCAAGACGGCGCTGGTGATGCCGGTCTATAACGAAGATCCCGAGCGTGTCTTCGCGGGACTTCGGGCGGTCTACCAATCCCTGGAGGAGACGGGACGGCAGGACGGCTTCGAGGTCTTCATCCTGAGCGATACCCGCGATCCCGACATCTGGGTGGAAGAGGAGCTCCGGTGGCGCAAGTGGTCGTCGGAGCTTGGCCAGCCACAGCGGGTCTTTTACCGAAACCGGGTCGAAAACACGAGCCGCAAGAGCGGCAATCTGGCGGATTTCTGCAGGCAGTGGGGTGACCGTTACCGGTACATGATCGCCCTGGATGCGGACAGCCTGATGTCCGGGGATACCCTGTTGGAGATGGTGGCGCGCATGGAGCGCAATCCGCACGTGGCACTCATTCAGGTACCGCCGGTCCCCGTCAACCACAAGTCGCTGTTTGCCCGGATGATTCAGTTTGCGGGGAGCCTCTACGGCCGGATGTTTGCGGCGGGGCTCAGCTATTGGCAGCTCGGGAGCAGCAACTACTGGGGGCACAACGCCATCATCCGGGTCAAGCCGTTCGCTGACCACTGTGGCCTGCCGAGTCTGCCGGGGCAGGAGCCATTCGGGGGCGAAATCCTGAGCCATGACTTCGTCGAGGCAGCACTTCTCCGCCGAGCCGGCTGGCATGTGTGGCTCGCCTATGACCTGGGGGGGAGCTATGAAGAGGTTCCGCCCACGCTGATCGACTATGCCAAGCGGGACCGGCGCTGGTGCCAGGGCAACCTGCAGCACAGCCGATTGGTCTCCGCCTTCGGCTTTCGGCCTATCAGCCGGGTCCACTTCGCCATGGGTGTCATGTCCTATGCCGCCTCTCCCCTGTGGGCGATCTTCCTCATCCTGACCGGGCTGCAGGCCTACATGCAAAGCCTCCGGGAGCCGGTCTATTTCTTCGCGAACAGCCTGTTTCCGGTCTGGCCGACCTCTTACAGGGTGGAGATGACCACCGTGCTCTGGGTCACCCTCGCCATGCTGTTCCTTCCGAAGCTGCTCGCCCTTGCCCTCCTTGGCTTCAAGCCAGAGCTGGGTAAACGATTCGGCGGCCTGGGGAGGGCAGTGGCCAGCGTCTTCATCGAGAGCCTGTTCTCGGTTCTGCTGGCTCCGGTCCTGATGCTCTTTCAGACCAAGTTCGTGATCGCCATCCTTCTCCGCAAGGCGGTCGGCTGGCCGGTTCAGCAGCGCGGCGACCACCAGACGGGCCTTGCTGAGGCCATCGGCGCCCACTGGACCCATACCCTGATCGCGCTGATCACCGGCACCCTGTCATACCTCTATGTGCCGCATTTCTTTTGGTGGTTCACGCCGGTGCTTGCGGGACTGGGCTTCGCCATTCCCGTTTCCATCATCACCAGCCGCATCTCCGTCGGGCGGGGGGCCCGTGCCGCCGGACTCTTCCTGACGCCCGAAGAATCCGAGCAGCCTCGGGTCCTGGCGCTGCTCGCGGAGAACCTTCACGGGCCTGCGCGCCCATCCTGTACGCCGGCCGTCATCGCGGGCAGTGCCTGGCACCGCGCCGTGGTGGACCCTTGTGCCTGGGCGTTACACATGTCGCTACTCCCGGCGGAAACTCCGAGCCGCCGGCGCCGACACTATCTCGAGGGGCTGATCTTCCAGCTTCAGGACGACGGCCCGGAAAGCCTGACCGCGACGGAAAAACGGGTCCTTCTATCGCACCGGGACGGACTGCAGGAGCTCCACACCTTACTTTGGTCGGCGCCCGATTTTCCGCGACCTGTCCTCACGAACACCAGTCGGATGCGTTGACGGATCGTTCGTGACAAGGTCCAGATCACCTCCGCGCTTTTGGGCCCTTGCGCGGTAGGTGGCCGGCCTGCGCGTGAGATGAGGCGCGCCTTCGTCCTGCTCGCCTCGCTTCAGCTCGCCGGCTGCGCTACCGGTCCCCCGTCAGCTGATGCGCACCCCGCTGATCGAGCCGATCCGTTACGGGAAAAAGGCTGGGAGAGCCGGGAAGGCAACTGATCAAACCGGACTCGTCACCTGGACCTTGATCCCCGTCAAACGGCTGCCTGCGGTCCGCCCTTTGGTACGGGCCTGTCCTCGCGGCCCCGGTGCTATCGGACTCCGGCGACCGGTCGCATCTGCGTGTCACAGGTGTCTCCCACGGTGACCCTTGTCTCCCGTGCCTTGCCCTCGCATCGCTTCCCCCGGTCCCGGACCCGGCAATGGATGGCCAACGGGTGTCCGGCGTCCAACCAGGAGGGGGTCTTGCGATAGCGCCCGATATGGCTGAATCGGCAGCCGGGAGGCATGCCGTACGGGGCACAGTTCGTCGGCCTGCGCAGCCTGATCTTTCGGCCATCGATGACGAATCGGGGGTAGCTATCGCGGACTGACTTCACATCCCGATCCGGCTCTTGCCGCACGACAAACCCTTTGAACAGGTATCCGCCGTCTACCTTCCGCCCCACTTCGATACGTTGATTGGCTATCAGGGCAAAGTTGCCCCCCTTGTGGGCGACAGCCCCTGAGATGTACTCGACGCGATCATCCTTGGGGAAGCATTTCCCCATGGCGGGGGCATGGTAGTAATGGCGTACTGCCTTCAGCTTTCCGAGGGGCACCCCGGGAAAGATCTCCGCCAGGTCCCGGTCGGTACCGAAGAGGATGCGCTGTACGTCGGCGGTATTTTGTTGGTAGATGCGGCGGAGCTTGTCGTAATACCCCGCCCTTGGGCTGTCCCTGCCGGTGGAGGTAAAGCGGGCGCTTCCCAGGTCGTCCCGCAGGAAACAGGCGGTCAGACCGGAGATCTGGGTTAGATACTCGTCCCAGATGTTGTACTGGGACACCTTGGAAGCCACGCCCTGGAAATCGCCCGGGCTGCGGCATCCCTGATGACTCAGACAGGACTCCAACGCCCGGTTGCGGATGGAGAGGGCGACGATGTCGCGCTCGCAGGTCCCGTAGGCGTTGCATCCTCGACCCAGGTGGCCCTCGAACATCGCCGTTCGCATGGTGTAATCCAGGTCCCGGGCGCGATCCAGGGCCGTCCGTGACCAATGGCCCGGGTTCCCCTTGATGAAACGCTGCCAGGCTCGGTCCAGGGCCTGCCGCCGCTCCACGAGACTGCGATCGGCCCCTTCGCAGAGGGACGAGTTGTGGAACGTATGCACGATCTGGTCGAGCCGACTGTTGCCCTCGACGCGTGACCTGCCTTTGCCACCCAGGGGGGGATCAAAGAAGGGGGGCTTGTCGAGGGTATAGAGATTTCGCACGTCGAGGACAAATCTCACGTCGCTGCTGCAGTGATGATTGGAAACAACCATGGACCGGCGGCTCGCGAAGGCCCTCTTGAAGACGTCGGTGGATGCCGGGGTGGCTCTGCGGGCGTTCACCACTACCTTGAAGCCGACGAAGGGGGTGCCGTCGCTATCCGTGAGCGGGTGGCCCTTGCGTATGACCAGACAGGGGATCAGGGAGCTTCCCTGGCTCAGGGTGCCGGCGGGGGAGGACGGACCACTGCGCTGGAACGATTCCACGGTGTAGTAGGGAATGTCGATGGCTCCATTGAATTTGTAGAGGGTCATTAGGGGCGTGGCGGGGATTCCGGCCCATAGCTGGCCGGCAACCAGGAGTCCAAGCGCATAGAGACACGTCTTCATCGCTCTTCCTGTGCGGGGGTCGAAGGGATGCCGCACCCGGATGGCAGCTGCTGGGGTGGGGTGCCCCGGGTACTTTCGGTCTTGTATGGTAGGCCCAGGGGATCGCATGCGTACACCCGCGGGTATTCCCTGATAGGGGCGGGTTTCCCATACAAGAGGCTGTTGCAAAAGGCGACAGCCTCTGCGGTGCAGGGACGCGCCGCCGTTCTCGGCGGCTGCAAGCCGTCGAAAACGTAGGGGGCGGGAAACGCAATTTTCCGGCCCCGTGTCGCAAAAGCCCATGGAAGGGCTTTTCGACACCCTCTACAAGAGCGGGGCTGACAGCCCCCGCGGCGGCGCATAATACTGAGGTCAGTGAACCATCAAGCCAAGGAGTCATACCATGTCGAATAACCCGCTCGCCGTCGTCACCGGTGGCTACCGTGGGCTCGGTCTGGAAACCTGCCGCCAGCTCGCGGCGCAGGGTTATACCGTCATCCTCACGGCGCGCCGGGAAGCCGAGGGGCGCGCCGCGGCGGAGGGTCTGCAGGGGCAGGGCCTCGATGTCCGCTTTCATGCCTTGGACGTCACGGACCCGGTGGCCATTGAGTACCTGGCTGCCTTCATCCGGAATACCTTCGCTCGCTTGGACGTCCTGGTGAACAACGCGGGGATCTTTCCTGACGCCTCCCCGGGGTCCGCGGGGTCAAGCGCCTTCGGCGCGGACGCCGAGGCGGTGCGGCGCGCACTCGAGACGAATACCCTCGGACCCCTGCGCCTGTGTCAGATCCTCATTCCCCTGATGGAGGGCAAGGGCCGCGTTGTGAACGTCTCCTCCGGCATGGGTCAGCTCAGCGAGATGAACGGGTGCTGTCCCGGCTATCGGCTCTCCAAGACCGCCCTCAACGCGGTCACCCGCATCTTTGCCGACGAGCTCAAGGACACGGGGGTCAAGGTCAACTCGGTTTGTCCCGGGTGGGTGCGCACAGAGATGGGCGGGGACCGGGCGCCTCTGTCCGTCGAGGAGGGAGCCAGGGGCATTGCCTGGGCGGCGACCCTCCCGGACGACGGCCCCACCGGCGGCTTCTTCCGGCACGGAGAGCGGATCGATTGGTAGTCGCCGGGAGGGCCGCCTACGTCCCCGGCGCGACGGGCCTCGCGGCTGCTAGGTTGCGGCTCTTCCCCAAACGAGGATGTGCCGCTTGGCCCAGGGCTATACCCACGCGGTAGGGTTCGACGATGCCCCGTTTTCCCGTGGGCACAGGGGGGACGTGCTCGTGGTGGGCGTGGTGTACGGTGGAGATCGTCTCGAGGGGGTGCTTTCCACGCGGGTGCGGCGCGACGGAGTCAATTCCACCGATCGCCTGATTGCCTGCCTCGCAGGCTGCCGATTCAGGGCGCAGCTACAGGTGGTGCTGCTGCAGGGCATAGCATTCGCCGGCTTCAACGTGATCGACGTTCATCGGCTGCACGGGGTAACCGGACTCCCGGTCATAGTCGCGGTCCGCCGGTCGCCCAACCTCGCCGCGATCCGCCGCGCCCTGCTGGAAAAGGTGCCCGGCGGTGCGCGCAAATGGGCGTTGATCGAGGCGGCCGGCCCCATGGAGCCGGTGGCGGGAATCTACGTGCAGCGGGTCGGTATCGGGGCAGATGCCGTGGCGTCCCTCATTGCGGCCTGGCAGCTCCACGGCAAGCTCCCGGAGCCCCTGAGGTCCGCACATCTGATTGCCGGGGGCGTGGTCACGGGCGAGAGTCGGCACCGGGCCTGAGGCGATTTCTGTCAAGTCTCATACTGCCTTGCTTCTCTTCTCGCCCCCCTTCGGTGTCGCGCCGCCGGTCACATAGAACGGCTATGCTCCTGGCAGCGCTCCTTGAAGGGGAATGAGAATCCTGCGCAATCCGGTGCGAGACTTTCCGGCGATCGCCTAATCCCACAGATCCGCGGACGCCGGGAGGTAGTGGGCGAGCCCTTCCAGAATGCCCGCGGCGTAGTTGCCGTTCATGCCCCGATATCCTCCTCGGGCGAGGTACAGGGCATCCAGGGTTCCTTGGCTCTCGGCCTCCGCGATCGCCTCGGCGCGCACGTCTTCCGTGGCGTTGGCCACGAGCACGGCCCGCAGCGGGCTCGTAAGGACCGGCAGGTCATTCCCGCTGTCACCCGCGCAAATGGTGCTCTCCCAGGGGAACGCCTCCTGCTCCATCAGAAACTCGATGGCGTGGCGTTTGGTCGCCCGCGCCGGCAGCACGTCCAGGAGGCCGGTGGCCGTCGTCTCATCGACACTCCATATCAGGCTGGCCTGGACCCCCGCGGCCCGCAGCCGATCGTCGATCTGCGGCATGACGGCGGCTCGGTCCCAGTCTACCTGCGCGTAGTAGCTGAGCTTGAAGAGGCCCTGTTTCTCGGGCTCCTGCAGCCTCAGCCCCGGTAGCCCTTCCAGCAGGTCCGCGATCTGGCCGCGGCCCCAGCCCGCCCAGTCCTCGCCGATGCGGGTCGCCCAGGCGTCCCAGGCGGACCAGACTCCATTCTCGACCCGGAAAATGCTCGAGCCCACGTCGCCGATGACGACGTCGGGCACGGGGATGCCGAACTCCCCGATCGCCTTCAGCACCAGGTCCCGGTGGCGCCCGGTGACGTAGGCGAGCGTGACCTCGGGGCGTTGGGCGAGGGCGGCGAAGCGGGGGCGAGCCTCGGGGGATTCGGGGGCGTCGCCGTTCGGCAGCAGGGTGCGGTCGAGATCGGTGCAGATGAGGATGCGTCGGCTGGTCTGGTTCATTCGGGTACTCGCTCTTCGCTGCCGGCACCTGGGCTCTTCGCTGCCGGCACCTGGCAGCTGCGGTAGAAGTCGTAGTGGTCAATGGCCTCCAGGATACCGGCGGCGTAGGGTTGCTTGGCAAAATAGATCCGCTCCAGCTCCAACAGGCGCGAGAGTTCCTCGTGATGGCGGTTGGCCACCACCACCGCCAGGGTGTTGCCCCGCATCATGCCCTCGTCCGCGCCGGAGCCCCCCGCCGCGAGCATGTGCTCCACGGGGATGCCCCACAGGTGGGCGAAGTAGCGCAGCGCCAGACCCTTGGATGCGCGCACTGGGACAACATCGAGAAAGGAGCCGAAGGACTGGACCAAGTTCACGCTCAGGTCCGCCTTGTGGAGGAGGCTGCTGATCTCCTCGATGGCGGGGGCCTGCTCGGTGTCGATGAAGTAGCTGACCTTGAAACGGCTCTGTTCGCTCTTTTGCTGGAGGGTCAGGCCTGGGACGTCGGCCAACACCGAGCGGACGCGGCGGGGATACCAAAGGTGATCGATGTGCTGGGTCCACGCCTTGTCCGCGGTGAGCTGGGGAGCGTAGTGGATCTCAGTGCCCAGACAGGTGATGAGCACGTCCGGCTGGGGAATCCCGTAGCGCTTCATGACGGCTAGGGCCGAGTCCAGCCGACGGCCGGTCGCGATGCCGAAGGTGGCGCACTTGCGGTTCTCGCGCACGACGCGAACGAAATCGGCGAGGGAATCCGGATCGCCGAGCAGGTTCTGATCGAGATCGGTGAAGATGGCCCGGTCGTGGTAGAGCATGGGGCGACGGGGGGCTGGGGGGGGCAGCGGGGGACGGATTTCCTGCACGAGCGGGCGAATCTCCTCCAGATAGCGCTCGGCGTGGGCCTGCCAGGAGTAATGGGCCTTGACGCCCGCGAGACCGTTCTTGGCCAGGGTACGCCAGCGCCCGGCATCGCTCAGGACCTTGAGGAGTGCCTTGGTCATGGCGGACTTGTCGAGGGGGTCGATAAGGATCCCGTTGCGGCAGTGGGAGACGATGTCCTGGGGGCCCCCGTCCTCGGTGGCCACGATAGGCAGCCCGCTGGCGGCCGCCTCGATGAGCGTGAGGCCGAAGGGCTCGGTCAGCGCCGGGTTGATAAATACCCCCCGGGACGCCGCCCCCAGGCGGTAGAAGACCGGCACTTCGTCCGCCCGATGGTGCTTCGGATAGGCCACGTGCCCATAGAGATCATAGGCGTCGATCAGCAGCAGGATGTCCGTGAGCACCTGCTGAGTACTGGCGTCCAGGTCTCGAATGTCGTCTCGGTTGCCGGCCACTATGACCAGATTGGCGATCCGGCGCAGCTCCTTGGATTCGCCGTATGCCTCCACCAGGGTCGCGATATTCTTACGCTCGTCGGGGCGCGAGAGGGCGAGGATGAGCGGCTTCTCCGGCGAGCCGAGGAATCGGTCAAGCTCCCTCGTAATGGGCGCGTCCTCCTCGGTGCCATCCGGCGGATGAAAGCGTGCCAAGTCTGTCCCCGGGGGGACGACTCGCATCCGTTCGGGCTGGTAATGGTCGTAGAGGGCGTACTGCTCGTCGATTTCGTTGCTGGTGCTGACGATGACCAGGCTGGCTGCCCCCAGGATCTCTTCCTCCGCCTCGATGCGGCGGACCATATTGTAGCGGGACTCGATTGCGTCGCGATCCAGTCCGGAGGCCAGCAGACGCCGCCGCTTGACCCGTCCCAGGGAGTGACCCGTCTGCACGAGGGGGATACCGAGCTGATGGGCCAGGCGCGCCCCCACATAGCCCGCGTCGGCGTAGTGGGCATGAATGAGATCGGGGGGGCGCTCCTGCTCCCGCAGGAGACTCGACGCGTTATCGACAAAGGTGTCCAGGTGATCCCACAGGGCCTCCTTCGCGATGTACTCGGGCGGACCCGCATCGATGCGCAGGATACGGGCCTTGTCTCCGAGGGGCTCCACGGGCTCCCCATAGTCCGGGCTGACGTTGGGGTCTTCGATCCGTCGCGTCAGGAGGTCCACCCGTTGCACGTCCGGGCGTGTCGCCAGCGCCCGGGCCAGCTCGACGACGTACTTGGTCTGACCGCCGGTGTCCGCATCTCGACCAAGCTCGAGGTCATATCCCCGGATCAGGCCGTGGACGCTGATGAGAACCAGATAGAGGGGGCGTGGTTGGCTAGACATAGACTGACCGGGCGCAGGCTGGTGGGGGCGCAAACGCGCCCCTACGCTGTTTCATCCGTTGGATGCCAGTGTGGTCCAAATGCCGACCAGGTAGTAGGGATAAGAGAGGTCGGCGGCCTTCGCGCGACCGCCGGCACGATGACCGGGGGACAGTCGCGCGGGCCGGAGGATCAAGCGGCAGGAAGCTCACCGGGCCGCGAAGCTCTGGTGTGGGTCCTCGTCCAGGTTGGGGAGCATGCGAGTTGCCGGTGGCGACCAGGGTCGCGACGGAGCGTAAGGGTTGCGCGGGGGCGCACCCCATTGGTCAGCATGCTCCCGCTCAGGGCTCCAGGCTGGACCTTCGGGCGTGTTGCCGACCCCCGGCGGACTCAGGGGCCAGTAGGAATACCCTTGGCGTTCGAGCTGCGGGTACATGGGGGCGCTCCGGGATGGCGCCGGGGGCGTCTGGGCGTAGTCGTACTCGCTGCGCCGTCCCCGGAAGGACGGATAGCCGGAGCCCTCCCGCATGCGCTGCTCCTCCCGCTCGGTCAAGGGGCGGAAGCTGTAGTGATCGGGCCGCGATTGCCTCCAACCCGTCGATGGGTAGGGCGTATAGCCCCGGTCGTAGGAGCGGTACGGCGGATAGGGTGAGCCGTAGCCTCGACCCGCGCGGGGTGGAATGTCCCCCCGGGAACGCCTACCGGCAATGCCATAGGTCGGGGAGCGCTGCGGAAATCCGGGGTCAACAGGCCGCACCCCTTCCCCGGAGGAAGACTTGCTTCCGCCTTCCTGCCGGTCGGAATCACCCGATCCGCAGCCGGCGAGCGACAGGGCAAGCCCGATGGCGGCGAGGGTTACAGAACCGACGATCCAAGGTTTGGTGCGCAAGGTTGGAAGCTCTCCGAAGTCCTCTTATTACCCCCATAGTTTACACGATATTGCGGGACTTTGTATTAAGGGCCAATTGATTTGGTGCCTTTTCTAAAGAGAGGCCTCCGCCATCTGGGCCTCCTTCTCCTTATCGCGCTCGATCAACGCGTACGCGGAATGATTGTGGATGGACTCGAAATTCTCGGACTCCACAGTGTAAGCACCTACGCGGTCGTCCAGGTTGAGCCGCATGGCGACGTCCCGGACCATGTCCTCGACGAACTTTGGGTTTTTGTAGGCACGCTCGGTCACGTATTTCTCGTCCGGTCGTTTCAGCAGACCGTACAGCTCGCAGGACGCTTCCTTCTCCACGAGGTCGATAATCTCTTCGATCCAGATGAAGCCGCGATTGCGGACCTGTACCGTGACGTGGGAACGCTGGTTGTGGGCGCCGTATTCGGAGATCTCTTTGGAGCAGGGACAGAGGCTCGTTACGGGGACCACGACCCTGATGTACATGGTGGGCTTCCCTTTGCGGATCTCTCCGATGAAGGTGACATCGTAGTCGAGGAGGCTCTGAACGCCGGATACCGGGGCACGCTTGTTCACGAAATAAGGGAACCGCATCTCGATATGACCCGCCTCGGATTCGAGACGCTCGGCCATCTCTTTGAGCATCTCCCGAAAGGAAGTCACGCTGATTTCCTTCTCGTGCTTGTTCAGGATCTGCACGAAGCGGGACATGTGCGTGCCCTTGAAGTTGTGGGGCAGGTACACGTACATGTTGAAGGTCGCAACGGTGTGCTGCTCACCGTCGCTGCGGTCGCGCACACGCACGGGGTGACGAATGTCTTTGATCCCCACCCGATCGATGGCAATCCGACGGCTGTCCAGACTGGATTGCACGTCGGCGATGGGTGCGTCGGCGGGTGTGCTTTTCAGCGCTGACTCCATGGCCTCGTTCCTCAGCGGACCCCTGTGGGCTCCCTCGCAGCGGAACGCTACCGGTCGGTCCGGATCGTCAAACAGGCAGATCTTCCGGGAATTACCGGTGCCCACCGCAACGGGGCAACCCAAAATGATACACGACCTGCATAGTCTGTTTCCCTCGAACTATTTAGGGTCGGCGTGACGGCGCTGCGGGGTTGGCGAAGGTTGCTCGATCTTCCCGGAGATTGCGGCCTGACCTGGCAGGTCGGGGAGAGCGAGCTGTTTTCCCGTACCGCGGGAAGTGGAGTCCCACGCGAATAAAGACAAGCCGGGGCTGGTCAGCGGTCGCGGCGAACCATGTATTCTGCGATCCAGCGCAGGGGATCGCCCCCCTGGTCGAAGGGCTCCAGGCTCTCCAACGCGTCCTTGATCAGGGTGGAGGCCGCTTCGCGGGCTCCGGCAAGGCCAAGCAGGGCGGGGTAGGTCGCCTTTTCCTGCGACTGGTCCTTACCGCGTGTCTTGCCGATAATCGCGGTCTCTCCCTCCACATCGAGGATGTCATCCCTTATCTGAAACGCGAGCCCTAGGCATTTGGCGTAGCGGTCGAGCCTGTCGGCGAGCTCCGCGTCGAGATCGGGGCATGCAAGGGTTGGCAGCCTGACGCTGGCACGAATGAGGGCACCAGTTTTGTGGATGTGGATGCTCTCCAGCATGGCCAGATCCACCTCATGGCCTTCCGCTTTCAGGTCGAGCGCCTGCCCGCCGGCCATCCCCCGGGATCCGCTCGCCAGAGCGAGCGTGTCCACCATCGCGAGACGGGTCTCGGCACCGCCTGGAAGCTCCTTGTCCGAGGCAAGCACCTGGAAGGCAAGGCATTGCAGGGCGTCGCCCGCAAGGATCGCCGTGGCCTCGTCAAACGCCTTGTGGCAAGTGGGACGCCCCCGGCGCAGGTCGTCGTTGTCCATGGCGGGCAGATCGTCGTGCACCAGGGAGTAGGAGTGAATGAGCTCAACGGCGCAGGCCGCGCCGTTTAGGGCCTCCGGCGGCAGACCCAGGGCTTGGCCTGTGGCGTAGGCGAGCGTGGGTCGGATACGCTTCCCGCTGCCGAGCGTGGCGTAGCGCATTGCCTCATGCAGGCGCGCCGGACAGATATCGGGTGCCGGCAGGCAATCCTCCAGGGCGGCCTGGACCCGCGCCTGGCAATCGGTGAGAAAAGACTTCAGCGGTTCGTTACTCATCGGCTTGAAACGGCTGCGGCTCGGCGTCGGCAGACTTCTCGGTAAGGATCCGCACCTTTTGCTCGGCTTCATCGAGGGCCTTCTGGCAGGTGCGAGTCAGCTTCACACCACGCTCGAAGGCTGCCAGCGACTGCTCGAGGGTGAGGTCTCCCTTTTCCAGGGTGTCGACGATGGATTCAAGCTCTGCGAGGGCCTCTTCAAAGGCCATCGGGGACTTCTCGGGATCACGTGCCATCAGATCCGCCTAGACTCGGTCCTTGGTGGAGCTTCGTCTCCGCCGTGCGGGCGGCCGGAAATGGAGGGATTGGGTCAAGAGCTGGGGACAGCGCTGGCGAGCGGAACCGCAGTGACGGTTTGAATCTCCATCCGCTGGTACGGTAACTTAGAGCGGTTTGGCGGTCAATCAACGGCCATGCCGACGCCCTCGCCACCTCTGGAGGCACGAGCTGACGAACAGCCAAATCCCCCTGATGAGCGGTAACTATGACGCCTCGGCGATCGAGGTCCTCAGCGGGCTGGACCCGGTGCGTAAACGCCCGGGCATGTACACCGACACCTCCAGGCCGAACCATCTGGCCCAAGAGGTCATAGATAACAGCGTCGACGAGGCCATCGCGGGCTATTCCCGCACAATCGAGGTGGTCTTGTTCGCCGACGGCTCGCTGCAGGTGACGGACGATGGGCGCGGTATGCCGGTCGACGTGCACCCGGAGCAGGGCATGCCCGGGGTCGAGGTCATCCTGACCAAGCTGCACGCCGGAGGAAAGTTCTCTGCGGACAGCTACCGATTCTCCGGCGGACTCCACGGCGTGGGCGTGTCGGTAGTGAATGCCCTGTCCAAGCGCTTGGAGGTCCGGGTCCGGCGCAACGGCAAGGAATACAGCATGGCTTACGCGTATGGCGATAAGGTCTCCGACCTGCGGGAGACCGGCACCGTCGGGCGCAACAACACCGGCACTACCCTCCGCTTCTGGCCGGCTGAGCGTTACTTCGACACCCCGAAGTTCTCAGCTCGGCAGCTGACCCACCTGCTGCGGGCGAAGGCGGTGCTCTGCCCCGGCCTGACCGTCGGTTTCCGCGACGAGGCGAGCGGGGAGAACCAGCGCTGGAGCTACGAGAATGGCCTCGAGGACTACCTGGTGCAATCCCTCGCCGGCATCCAGACGCTGCCGCTAACGCCCTTTGTGGGCGACCTGACGGGGACCAACGAGGCGGCGAGCTGGGCGCTGGCCTGGCTGCCGGAGGGCGGAGAGCCGGTGACGGAGAGCTACGTCAACCTGATTCCGACGGTGCAGGGCGGCACCCACGTCAACGGGCTGCGCACGGGCCTCACCGAGGCCTTGCGGGAATTCTGCGAGTTTCGCAACCTGCTGCCTCGCGGGGTGAAGCTGACCCCGGAGGACGTCTGGACCGGGTTGAGCTACATCCTCTCCGTGAAGCTCCTCGATCCCCAGTTCTCGGGCCAGACGAAGGAGCGTCTCTCCTCCCGGGAGTGCGCTGCTTTTGTCTCCGGGGTCATCAAGGACGCCTTCAGCCTCTGGCTCAATCAGCACGTCGCAGAGGCCGAGCAGATCGCAGAGCTCGCGATCGGGGTGGCCCAGGCGAGGCTTCGGGCCGGGCGCAAGGTGGTCCGCAAGAAGGTGACCCAGGGGCCTGCCCTCCCGGGGAAGCTGGCGGACTGTACCTCCACGGACCCCGAGCGAAGCGAGCTGTTTCTGGTGGAGGGCGATTCTGCCGGCGGCTCCGCCAAGCAGGCCAGGGACCGGGAGTTCCAGGCGGTCATGCCACTGCGAGGCAAGATCCTCAACACCTGGGAGGTGGATCCCGCCGAGGTGCTTGGCTCCCAGGAGGTCCATGACATTGCCGTGGCCATCGGCGTCGACCCCGGGAGCGAGGACCTTTCCCGCCTGCGCTTCGGCAAGGTCTGCATCCTGGCGGACGCGGATTCGGATGGGGCCCATATCGCGACCCTGCTCTGCGCCCTCTTCCTGCGGCACTTCCCGCGGCTGGTGCGGGAGGGGCACGTCTATGTCGCCATGCCGCCGCTGTATCGCATCGACGTGGGCAAGCAGGTCTTCTATGCTCTCGACGACGCGGAGAGGCAGGGGATTCTCGACCGCATCGAGGCGGAGAAGATCAAGGGCAAGGTCTCGGTCCAGCGGTTCAAGGGGCTCGGGGAGATGAATCCCGCGCAGCTGCGGGAGACCACCATCCATCCGGATACCCGACGTCTGGTGCAGCTTGCCGTTGAACCGGAGGATGACAGCAGCAACCTAATGGATATGCTATTGGCGAAGAAGCGAGCGGCCGACCGCCGAGCTTGGCTGCAGGCGAAGGGCGATCTCGCCGAGGCCACGCTTTAGGGCGCCGGATCGAACGGGCGTCGCCTGAGCAGCCGAACGTCCCGCGTTTGTGGGTCGCCGGGAAGGCGGGTTGACCGGTGCCTCCGCCGCGAATGATGGACCCATCCTTCTCCAAGGACTCCTCGACATGACGGCTTTTCGCTTCGGACACGCGGTGGCGGACGACTGGCAGAGAGCGGTGGACCGCTGTCTCACCCGTCTTGGCTCGGTCCCGAAGACCGGGAACCTGGGGTTTCTCTATGTGACAGACGGGGTCGCCGACCAGATGAGCGAGGTGCTCAGCCTGTTCCGTCAGGCAACGGGGGTGGAGCATTGGGTCGGGACCGTCGGGATGGGGATCTGCGCCACCGGCGTCGAGTATTACGAGGAGCCGGCGGTTGCCGCCATGATTGGCGAGTTTCCGGAAGATGCCTTCCGGGTCTTCCCGGCCATGGTCAAGGACCTGGACGATTTCAGCCGCCGTCACGGGGCCTGGATCACGGAGCATCGCCCCTATCTCGGTCTGGTTCACGGCGACCCCTCAAACCCGCTGACGGAGGCGCTCGTGAAGCAGCTGGCAGCCAAGACCAGCTCCGGCTTCCTGGTGGGCGGACTCGCAAGCTCGCGGGGCAGCGTGTACCTGTACGCCGACGGTGTCACTCAGGGCGGACTCTCGGGTGCCCTCTTTTCCGAGAAGGTGGAGGTCTTGACTCGGTTGAGCCAGGGCTGCTCCCCGATCGGCCCCCAGCACAAGATCACCGAATCCCAGCGAAACTTCATGATCGAGCTGGACGGCCGGCCCGCCCTGGATGTCTTCAAAGAGGATGTGGGGGAGATCCTGGCGCGGGACCTCACCCGGGCGGGGGGCTACATCTTCGCCGGACTGCCGATCCCGCGGTCTGACACCGGGGACTATCTGGTGCGCAATCTTCTGGGGGTGGATCCCAAGAACAAGCTGATTGCGATCGGAGATATCGTCGAGCCCGGTGGGAAGGTGATGTTCTGCCGCCGGGACGCGAACACGGCGCGGGAAGACCTGCGGCGCATGCTCGCGTCGGTAAAGCGCGGACTGAGCGGGCCGCCTCGCGGGGGCGTTTACGTCTCCTGTCTCGGTCGGGGCGTCAATCTCTTCGGTCCGGACTCGGCGGAGCTCAAGCTGATCGAGGCGGAGCTGGGGGATTTCCCATTGGTGGGCTTCTACGCCAATGGGGAGATCTCCCAGGACAGGCTGTATGGCTATACTGGCGTGCTGACCCTGTTCGTCTGATGCCGCCGCCCCGCCTCAGAGCCACCCCTTCCGCTTGAAGTAGAGGTAGGGGAGCACCGCCGAGACGAGCATCAGGCCCAGGGACACCGGGTAGCCCCAGACCCAGCTGAGCTCGGGTATGTCATGGAAGTTCATCCCGTAGATGCTGGCGATCAGGGTCGGCGGCAGGAAGGCGACCGCGGCCACCGAGAAGATCTTGATGATCTGGTTCTGCTCGATGTTGATGAACCCCTGCGACGCCTGCAGCAGGAAGTTCACCTTCTCGAACAGGTAGTTGTTGTGCGGGAGCAGGGCGTCGATGTCGGACAGGAGGTTCTTCAGGCGCTTGACCGAGGGCTTCGACGGCTGCGCGTTGCGCAGCACGTAGGCGAGGTCGCGCCGGGCGTCCATGAGGCAGAGGCGCACCTTTCCGTTGACGTTCTCATGGCTTGCAAGGCGCTCGAGGGCATCCTCCAGGTCCGCCTCCGGGTCCTGCAGCACCATGTGGCTGGTCTCTTCGAGTGCGCGGTACAGCTCCTGCAGGGTGTCGGCAAGGTCCTCTACCGCGGTCTCGAAGAGCGTCGCCAGCAAGGCCAGGGGTTCGGTCAGGAGCTCCGGCCGCCGCCGAGCCCGGATGCGCAGGAGCCGGATAGCGGGCACATCGCGGTCATGCAGGGTGATCAGCTGGTTGGGTCCCAGCACCACCGTGACGCTGGTGTTCTCCGGCTGTCCCTCCACCCGGTGGAGGAAGAGTGTGGAGATGTGCAGGCCGCTCTCGTCCACAAAGGACCGGCTGCTGGCCTCGATCTCGTCCGCATCCTCTTCTTCGGACAGGGCGTGACTGACGATGGTCTCGACGACCGCTCGCTCCTCGTCTGTGGGCTCCGCGACGTCGATCCAGGCGGCCTCGCTCAGGCGGGTCGCATCGTCGATGGTCTCCGTCGATGTGCCGTTCGGCTTGTAGGCTGAGAGCACCTTTCCTCCAGCTGGAAAAATGGATTCTGGTCGGGCGTTGGGGCAAGACCCGTTGCCGAGGGTCTGCCGCCGGAATCATCTTGCAGCCTGAGCCGCCTCCTTCCCCCGGGTCCCGCTCCACAAGGTTCCACGGTGGCGGAACAGGAACCCGCCTTGTCTCAGGACTCTGGTCGTTTGCCGGCCAGGCCGGTAAGCTCCCACAGGGCGTCGATCTGCGCGTTCAGGGCGGCGATCTCGGCCTCCAGTGCGGCGATCCGCGCATTCCGTTGATCACTCCCGGGCGGGCTCGCCTCCGGCGGCGGCTCGGCTTGCTCGATGTCGCCGCATAGGAGGTGGCCGAAGCGCTCCTCCCGTCTGCCGGGCAGCCGAGGCAAGCGCTTGACGATGGGGCTGGGCCGCTCCTCCATACCCCGCAGGGTGGCCTCCACGGCGGCCAGATCCGGGAATTCGGCCATACGGCCCACGTTGGTCTTGATCTCCCCGGAGGTCTGGGGTCCCCGCAACATCAGCCCCGCCAGCACGGCCTGCTCCTCCCGGTTGAGCTGGAAGCTCGAGACCATCTTGTGGTCGTACCGCTCGGTTCGTCCCGCGAAGCTTGCGTGGATCAGTCCGCGCTCCCGCAGCTCGTTTACCGTGTGGCCGATCTCTCCCACCTCGAGGGTCATGACGGGGTTGCGGCTCGTCTTCTGATTGCAGGCCTGGACCAGCCCGTTCAGCGTCAGGGGATAGGCGTCGGGGGTGGTCCGCTGCTTCTCCATCAGGCATGCGAGCACCCGGGCCTCGACAGGGCTCAGTGCCGGCTCAGCCGGGAGGGGGGAGGTTTGTTCCAATCGATTGGTAGGCATGCGCTCCTCCCTTACCGGTGATGCGACAGGCGGCACATAGTAGCCCGCTTGAGGCGCCTTCCCAACAGCTGATTCATGCCAAACGGCGGAGATGGTCGCCTTCGTCGGGTCGACTGCGAGCCGTGCAGGCTATCCACGGACCCTGTGCTGAACCCAATCGAGAACTGCCCTGAGGCGATTATTGAGCAACGGCCGGGCGTCTTCGAAGGTCACCCAGCGGTACTCGTGGTGCTCCGGCCTCCCGAGCTCCGGGCTGATTGGCAAATGCACCTCGTCCCTGGGGGCCTCGGCGACATAGTAGCGGGCAACCTTGCCCCGCCCGTAAGGGGAAGTCTCGGCGAAACCCTGACCCCAGGGAAAGGCCAGGTCCGTCAAGCCGGTTTCCTCCGCGACTTCCCGCCGGGCGGCGGCGAGGGGGTCCTCTCCCGGCTCCAGCTCACCCTTCGGGAAGTCCCAGTAACCGTAGCAGCGCAGCAGAAGACAGCGGATCTCGTCGTCGCTTCGGCGCACGACCGCGATCCCGGCTGCCCGCCTCGTGACCTTCATCTGGTCAGGGTCATGGGCGACGTCCTCGTACGCTCTGTCCATCCGGGCCCCCAACGGGCGGTGGGGCCGTCGAAAAGCAGTAGTATAGGGTCATCGTGTCCTTCGGTGCTTCCAATGGACGCACTGGTTGCGCCTTCCGGCCATGCCTCTGAAGCATCGTATCCTGCTCGCCCTCCTGGTCCTCGGCGCCTACTCGCAGATCGTGCAGGCTGTGCTGATCCGCGAGGGCCTGGTGGTCTTCTACGGCAACGAGGTCAGCCTTGGGGTGTTTTACGGCAGCTGGCTTTTCTGGGTGGCGGCGGGATCCGCCGCCGTCCTGGGGCGGCGGCGTCGGCGGTGGGTCCGGACGCCGCTCGGGAGCGTCCGCGTCCTCCTGCTCGTGCTCCCGTTCCTGCTGGCGCTGCAGGTGCTGGCCCTGCGCTCGGTGCGGTTGTTCCTGGATGTGTCGTCCAGCGAGTTCGTCCCTCTGGGGGAGCTCTTGCTGGCTTTCTTCCTGATCACGATACCGAGCAGCCTGGTCTTGGGGCTTGCGTTTCCCCTCGCCTGCAAGGGACTGGGGGAAAAGGC
>Ga0315535_1001121_pt1 | contig 18227 bp, 21 predicted proteins | sample SalMarSW160220MG_2_FD_203092 | JGI IMG/M metagenome (GOLD analysis project Ga0315535, IMG submission 203092) | Salt marsh sediment microbial communities from the Plum Island Ecosystem LTER, Massachusetts, United States - Salt Marsh Sediment SW1602-20 ... | reverse complement strand
CAATGCTGCCCTACAAGGCATGGAGGGCGCCCGAGCCGCAGCAATCGGTGATGATCGATCTGCCGGTCGGCGCATCCATCGCCCTGGGTGGCGGTGCCGATTACATCGGCTGCGAGGTGTCGCCCCGGATATCCTATCGGCGCGAGTCATGCCTCTTCGATTACACCTGGAAATGTTCCATCAGCGGCGAGGCGAGGTCAAGCAATGGGAATGGAACACCGAATAGCCGCGGACGCCGCGCACGTGACGCGCGCCCAGGCCCAATGGGTCCGCGAGACCTGTTTCGGACGCTGGTTCGTGGGTACCGAGCTTTGGCGCAAGTACGTGCTCGCAGAGGCCCTGGAGACGCTGGCCAGGCTGGCGGGCGAGCGCGTCGGCGCAGGCATCCACATCCTCGATATCGGCTGCGGCGAAGGCAGCGCCGCACCGCTGCTGGACGCCCATTTCCGTCCCCGGCGCATCACCGGCGTGGATATCGACAGCCAGCTCATCGCTCGGGGTCGGGCGCGATTATCCGACGGCTCCTTCTCCGCCGAGATCAGGTTGACGGAAGGATGCGCCACTGCGATCCCGCTGGCCGACGACTCGGTGGACCTGGTGCTCTGCCATCAGCTGCTACATCACATGACCGCGCAACGCGAGGCACTGGCGGAGATGCGCCGGGTGCTGCATGCCGGCGGTGTGCTGCTGCTGGCCGAATCCTGCCGCTGCTTCATCGAAACCGGCGTGGTGCGGGCGCTGTTCCGGCATCCGGCGGAGGGCCAGCGGGACGCCGCTGGCTACATCGAGCTGGTGCGTTTGGCCGGCTTTGACCTCGCCGACGCGGACATGGTTACCGAGAGCCCCTGGTGGTCGCTCCCGGACCTTGGCCTGCGCCGCCGTCTCGCACCCGGTCTTCGCGCACGGCCTTGCACGGAGCCTACCGAGGTCCTGGTCGTCGCGGAGAGACCGCCATGAGTCCGATGCCCGCGCGGTCGGCCTCGCGCGTCCAGCGGCTGTGTCGACAGCCGTGGGCGGCACCGATGGTGGACTACCGGCCCGAGGCGGCCGAGGTCAAGGCCACACCCCACCACGCGGTGCTGGCGGACATCGGCTACGGCGGCGTCCACCGGCGGGATGCCGCTGATCCGCGCCGCATCGTCATCGGTACCCCCCCGGTCGGCCTTGGGATGCGCGAGCTCTGGCGCTTACCGGCCGGGCCGACCGAGGCCGGCTGGGCCGACGATATTGGCTATGTCCTCGGGGGCGATTTCCTGTTTGCGCACGTTCTCGCGGCCGAGCCGGCTAGCGGCGACCTTGCGGCCATCGCGCAAGCCGCTTACGGTCGACTGCTCGCCTTCGTCCTTTCCAGCCCCTGCCCGGCGTTGCTGCGCATGTGGAATTACGTCGCCCGCATCAACGACCACGAGCACGGCATAGAGCGTTACCAGGCATTCGGCAAAGGCCGGGCCCAGGCTTTCGCCGACACCGGCATCTCGGCGGGATGCTTCCCGGCGGCCACGGCGATCGGTAGCCTAGCGCCGGGCCTGTCGGTGCACCTCCTGGCCGGCCGCCACCCCGGCTCACCGGTCGAGAACCCGCGCCAGTTGAGCGCCTACCACTATCCCTTAACCTATGGGCCGCGGCCGCCGTCGTTCGCCCGCGCCATGTGCTACGCGGGCCCCGGGGGCACACGCGAGCTGGCGATCTCGGGCACCGCCAGCATCGTTGGCCACCTGACCATGCACCCAAGGAACCTGCGCTTACAGCTGCGCGAGATCCTGCGCAATCTGAGAATGTTGCTGGCCCAAGCCCAAGCCCAAGCCCAAGCCCAAGCCCAAGCCCAAGCCCAAGCCCAAGCCCAAGCCCAAGCCCAAGCCCAAGCCCAAGCCCGGGTCGCGGTCCGGCATTTCGGCGATCCGCAGCTGCTGCTAAAGGTCTATCTGCGCGACCCTTCCCTCGGGCCGGTAGTGAAGCCGGCATTGCGCGCCTGGGCCGGCCCAAGGGCGCCCATTCTCTTTCTGCACGGGGAGATTTGCCGCCGTGAGCTGGACATCGAGATAGAAGCGCACTGCACCATGCCCTGCCCGGTCACCCGGCCGCAGCGCCAATGCGGTCCAGCCGACCACTGAGAGCCGAGACCATGGACCAACCGCGGCGGCCGGCCCTGGCTCCCCACCCTGTCCTGCCCGCCCACTACGGCCGAGCGGAAGAACGCGTCAGCTACATCCGGCAGCTGTTCGACGTCACCGCCAACAGCTACGATCACATCAATGCCTGGATGAGCCTGAACCGGGGCGACCAATACCGTCGGGATGCGATGATTCGGGCCGGTGTGCAGCCTGGCCAGCGGCTGCTCGACTGCGCCTGCGGCACCGGTGTCATCGCCGCGCACGCCCAGGAGCTGGTGGGCGCAGACGGTGCAGTCACCGCGCTGGACCCGAGCCTGCCAATGTTGGCGGTCGCTGCACGGCGCGGCGTCCGCCACCGCGTCGCCGCCGTCGCCGAGCGCTTGCCGCTGACCGATGCCAGCATCGATATTGTCACCATGGGCTATGCCCTGCGCCACGTTGCCGACCTGGGCGTCGCTTTCGCCGAGTTCGCCAGGGTACTGAGGCCCGGCGGCCGGCTGCTCATCCTGGAGATGGTGCCGCCAATCTCCCGTGCGGGATATCTGTGCACCAAGCTCTACCTCAAGCACCTGGTGCCCGCGCTGGCATCGGTGGTCACGCGCAGCAGCGATGCCCGCAGGCTGATGCGTTACCACTGGGACACCGTGGACCAGTGTCTACCACCGTCTGCGGTCATGGCAGCACTCACAGATGCGGGATTCAGCGAAGTAAGACGATCGGTCGAGCTCTCGCTGCTCAGCGAGTACACGGCTCGTCGGTAAGACCGGCCGGAGACCGCGACCAGCTGAGCCACCTGGTGCGGCGGCAGCCCATCACGTAGGGATTAATTGGATGGTTAGTTAGAGCAGCCACGGCCGGGTGAGGTTGCCCTACTGCCCAAGGGTGCAGAATGCTGTTAGACTGGCTGTGCAGCCTGGCAGATTTGGCGCTTTATGGAAGATCTGGCGACAATGAGACAGCCGTCGATCGAGCAGGTCGAGGCCCTCTTGATCCGTACGCTGCGGCTGGAAGAGGTGGGTGTCACAAAGATCGATCGAGATGATGCGCTGTTCGATAGCGGGCTGGGGTTGGACTCGATCGATGCTCTTGAGCTGGCCTTGGCCATCTCCAAAGAGTACGGTGTCAATATCAGCTCCGAAAGCGCGAACATTCGGCAAGTCTTCTCATCGCTCAAGAACCTTACCGCCTATATCCAGGCACAGCGGGGCGCCTGATGACGGCGAAACCGCTGGTGCTCATCGCGCTGGCGATTGCTTATCCCGTCGTCAACCATGCCGGTACCATTATGGGCGCGCCAGCCGCCGGCCTCGCCTGGCTGTCGCTAGTGCTGGCTGCAGGCTTCGTGCTCGGTTCCCGGTCGTTGGTGCTGCCGTGGCTCGCCCTGCTGTCCCTCGCCGCAGCGGTGGGCGGCCACCTAGAACACCACGCCGACCTGCTTCAGCGGGTGCCGCCGGTGATCATCGCGTGCAGCCTGCTCTGGGTCTTCGGGCGCACCTTGTTGCGCGGGCGGGTGCCATTGATTTCGCGCATTGGCGAGCGCATGCGCGGCGAGCTGCCGGTGCCGGTGGCCCGTTACGGCTACTGGCTAACCGCCATCTGGGCACTGTTCTTCATGCTGATGGGCCTGGAATGCCTCCTGCTCGGTCTGTTCGCACCAGCATTCTGGTGGTCACTGTTCGCGAACTTCATCAATTACGGGCTCATCGTGTTGTTGTTCGTCTTCGAGTATCCGATTCGGCGCCTTGTGCTGCGGAACCTGGAACACAGCTCCTTCATCGACTCATTGCGCGGGTCCCTGCGGCTGGACCTGTCCTGAGGCTGGGCCCGTGCGGACGCCGGACAAGCCCGAGTTCTTGCTGCCCGGCTATCAGGCGGACCAGCCATTATTCCTGACTGGCACCGGCACCGTCACCCAGGCTGATTTCCTGGCCCGGGCCGTGGCGCTGAGCCGCACGCTGCCGGGCGTGCACCATCTGTTCAATCTCTGCAACGACCGCTACTTGTTCGCGTTGGCATTCGCCGCGACGCTGATCCGCGCTGCCGTCAGCCTGTTCCCGCCGAACCGGCTGGCGGCCACCTGCCACGACATCGCCGATGACTATCCGGAAGCCCACTGCGTCAGCGACATGCCGGTCCAGGGTCTGACGCTGCCGGCCTTGGAAATCGTGGCGCCGCCGGGCGAGGCGCGAGCAGCGCTGGCGATGCCGTGCATCGAGCCGGACCGACTGGCCTGCATCGGTTTCACCTCCGGCAGCACCGGCCGTCCGCGGCCCCAGCCCAAACACTGGGGCGACCTCGTGGCTTGCGCCCATGCGGCCGCCCGGCGCTTCGGCTTCGGCCCCGATGTGAGCATCGTCGCGACGGTGCCGCCGCAGCACATGTACGGGCTGGAGCTGTCGATCCTGGTGCCCTTCGCCACCGGCGCCCGGGTCGTGGCCGCTCGGCCTTTCTTCCCCACCGATATCCGCAACGCGCTAGCCCGGGCGCCGGCGCCGCGGGTGTTGGTGACGACACCGGTGCACCTAGGCGCGTGTGTCGAGGCCGGCCTCGACTGGCCGCCCGTGGAGCTGGTCATCTCGGCGACCGCGCCCCTGCCGCTGACGCTGGCCCAAAGGGTCGAGGCGGAACTCGCCACGCGGATCTGCGAGATCTACGGTAGCACCGAGAGCGGCTCCATTGCCAGCCGCGAGACCTGCGGCGACCCGCTCTGGCGCTGGTACGACAGCGTCCAGCCCCATGGCAGCGGCGCCGCCGTCAGCGTTACGGCGGATTTCATCCACGGCCAGGTACCGCTGGACGACGTGCTGGAATTCTCCCCCGACGGCCGCTTCCGCCTCCTGGGGCGCGCCGCTGAGATGGTCAAGGTCGGTGGCAAGCGCGCGTCCTTGGCGGACCTCAACCTGAAGCTGAACGCGATCGACGGTGTGCGCGACGGGGTCTTCGTTGCGCCGGAGCCGAACGGTGACCAGGTCGGCCGGCTCGCCGTCGTCGCGGTCGCGCCTGGGCTCGACCGGCGCGCGATCATCGCTGGACTGGCGGGCCGCATCGATTCTGTGTTCTACCCCCGGCGTATCGTGCTCGTAGACCGCGTGCCCCGCAATGAGGCCGGCAAGCTGCCGCGGGACGCCCTGCTGCAGCTGCTCGCGAATGATGGCAATGCGCACTGAGCGCCTCGACATTCCGCCGGAGCATCCCGCCTTCGCCGGCCACTTCCCCGGCCGCCCGCTGGTGCCCGGCGCGCTGCTGCTGGACCTTGTGGTGACCGCTTGGGGCGCGCCGGTGAGGCAGGTGCTGAGCGCCAAGTTCCAGCGGCCGGTGGCGCCCGGTGATGCGTTGACGCTGACCTTCGTGCCCGCCGCCAGCGGCATGGCGGTCCGCTTCAGCTGCACCCGCGGCGAGGAGACGGTTTGCTCCGGGCTGCTGCTGCCGGAGCCCGCGCTGCTCTGACCCGCGCGGTGCCGGGGAGGTCCGACTGGTCCAGTCAGCGCGAGCGCGGCAGCCGCGGCGCGGTGCGGCTGATCCTGTGGATCGCGCTGCACCTGGGCCGAGCGTCGGCCCGCCCACTGCTGTACCCGATAACGCTGTACTTTCTCATCAAAGCCGCCCCCCAGCGTCGCGCATCCCGGCAGTTTTTGGGCCGAGTGCTGGGCCGGCCAGCCCGGCTGGCGGACGTGGCGCGCCACATCCACAGCTTCGCTGCCACCATCCTCGACCGCGTGTTTCTGCTGGCCGGGCGCCGGGAGCGGCTCGATATACGGCTGCATCGGCCGGAGCTGGTCCTCGACCGGGTCGCCGCCGACCAGGGCTTCCTGCTGCTCGGCTCCCACCTCGGCAGTTTCGAAATCCTGCGCGCGCTGGCCATCGATGAGGCGCGGCTGCCCCTGAAGATCCTTATGTATCCGACCCACAACCGCATCCTCACGGATCTGTTGCACGGGCTGAACGCGGCCGTGGCCGCATCGGTGATCCCGCTGGACGGACCGCATCCGCTGCTGGCGGTCAAGGAAAGTCTGGATGCCGGCTATGCCGTGGGCCTGCTCGGCGACCGCCACCGGCCCGGCGAGCCGACGTCGCGGTGCGAATTCCTGGGCGGCCGCGCGGCCTTGCCGATGGGTCCCCTGAGCCTGGCCGCGGTGACCGGCGTTCCCGTGGTGCTGTTCTTCGGCCTCTACCGCGGCGGCAACCGCTATGATGTCCATTTCGAGCTGTTGGCCGAGCGGGTGGAGGTCGGGCCGCGCTCGCGGCGCGAAGCGGCTCTGCGGGACTGGGTGCAGCGCTACGCCGACCGGCTCGCCCACCACACCCGCAATGCCCCTTTTAACTGGTTCAACTTCTACGACTTCTGGGAGGGCGACGATGACGCGTTCCGGTCTTGAGAACCAGCTACTGCGCTCAGCCCCGGCGTTGCTTGCCTTCTGTCTCTGGCTGCTGTTTCTGCCGCAGCCCGGCGCCGCCACGCAGCCGGCGGACGTGAAGGCGCTGATGGCCCTGCTCAGGCGTGTGCGCAGGGTCGAGGTCAGCTACCAGGAGACCGTCAAGTCGGGCCTGATCGACACCACCATCAGCACCCGCGGGCGGCTGATCTACGAGGCCCCGGACCACATCCGCCGCATCAGCGACCGGAGAGAGGGGTTTGTGCTGGACGGCGACCACATGCGGCTGATCGCCGGCGGCCGCGTCGTCAAGGAGCTGGTAGTCTCGGATCTCGCGCCCCTGGAAGCCATGGTGGGCGCGCTGCGAGCCACCTTTTCCGGCGACCTGGCCACGCTGCGCGGCGACTACCGCCTGGACTATCGGCCTGCCAATGGGCACTGGACCCTGGATCTCGAGCCACGCGGCAGCGGGCTGTCCGCGATGTTCCGGCACATTGAGATGGTCGGCGACGGCGCTACCATCACCACCATCGTCATGGAAGAGCCTAACGGCGACCGGCGCACGCTGCGCATGCGGCTGCTCTCCCGGGAGCCGGCCGGACTCGACTGAGCCATGCGTGGGTCGGCACGGCGCTGGGGGCTGCTCGCGGCCTGGCTCGCCGCACTGGCGCTGCTGGCGGTCTGGGACGCGACCAGAATCCGCATAAGTACGGACTTGTCGCAGTTCCTGCCCCGCGGCGCCTCGCAACAGGACAACGTGCTGCTGTCCCAGGTCCGCGGCGGTATCGCCGCCCGCACGTTGCTCCTGCGCATCGATGCCGCCGGCAACGCAGAATCGACACCTAAACACCTGGCCGCCGCGAGCCGCGCGTTGGCCGGGCGGCTGCGCGACAGCGGGGTCTTCGCCCAGGTAGCCAACGGTGATCTAACGGTCATCGTCGGCAAGACCGATCCGGTGCTGTTTCGCTACCGTTATCTAATCGGCCCACCGAAGCACTGTGCCGACGCCATGGACGAGCCCGCCCTCCGCGCCGCGCTCCAGCAGCGCTTGGAGGAGCTGGCCTCCGGCCTGGCCATACTGGACAAGCAGCGCCTGGCTGCCGATCCCACTGCCTGCTATCGGGCGATGCTTGGAGCGCTCGCGCCACGCCAGGCGCCGACCCGGAAGCGCGGGGTCTGGTTCAGCCCCGACGGCCGGCATGCGCTGCTGGTGGCGGTGACCGCTGCCCGCGCGTCGGACCTTGCCTCCCAGCGCCGTGCCGTCGCGACCATCGAGCAGGCCTTCGCTGCGCTGCCCGGGACTAAGGGCCTGAAGCTGGAGTTGGCCGGCCCCGGCTACTTCGCCGTCGGCTCCGAGCAACGGATCAAGACCGAGACCATGCTGCTCAGCACTGCCGCCAGCGTCATCGTGATCCTGATCCTCGCGCTGGCTTTCCGCTCTGTTACGCTGGTGGTCTTGGGCCTGCTGCCCCTGACGAGCGGGGTTCTGCTGGCTGCAGCACTGGTGTCGCTGCTGTTCGGCTCGGTGCTCGGGATCACGCTAGCGCTCGGCGTCACACTGCTCGGCGTCGCGTTGGACTACCCTGTGCACGTGTATGCGCATGCTGCCGGAGCCGACCCGGGCCGCGGGCGGCCTGTTTGGCGCACGCTGCTGCTGTGCTTGGTGACCACGGTGCTGGGCTACGCGGCGGTGGCCTGGACCAGCTTCGAGGGCCTGTCCCAGCTCGGAATCCTGGCTGTGGTCGGACTTGCGACCGCGGCGCTGACCTCTCGCTATCTGCTGCTGCCGCTAATGCCTACTGGCTACCGGTTGCCCGAGCGTCGCTGGCTGGCCCCGCTGCAGCCGCGCCTGCCGCGGCTCTCCCTGCGAGCCGGTGTCTGGCTGCTCTTGGCCAGCCTCGCCGCCCTCGGACTCACGGTTCTGGTGCGCGGAAATCCCTGGGAGACAGACATTCGGCGTCTCAGCGTCGTGCCGCAGAGCGAGCTCGATAGGGACAGGGCCATCCGCGCCCAGCTCGGTGCGCCCGACGTAGCCCGCGTGCTCTATGCGGTCGCTGATGACGATGCCGCCGTGTTGATGCGCCTGGAGGCGTTGCGGCCAAATTTGGAGTCCCTCGAGCATCAAGGGCTCATCAGCGGCTTCGAGGGCGCCGACCGTTGGCTGCCGAGCCCACGCACGCAGCGGTCGCGTCAGGCGATCCTGCCGGGGCCGGAGACCTTGGCCGCGGCCCTCAGAGCGGCCGACGCCGGGCTGCCGTTCCGGCTCGAACGGCTCCAGCCCTTTCTGAACGACGTGGAGGACTCGCGCACCCTCTCACCGCTGCGGGCCGACGATCTGGCCGACACCCTGATCGGGACTCCAGTGGCCATGCTCCTGCAGCCCTTCGGTGAGCGCTGGCTCGGCCTGGTCCCTCTTTCTGGCGTCGCCGGGGAGGAAGCGGTCACCGCGCTGCGGAATCTGGTCGAGCGCCACCGCATGGGCTATCTCGATCTGCGCGAGGGCACTGCCGAGCTGCTGTCGGGCTTCTTCGCCGAGACTCTGGACAAGCTGCTGATCGCCGCGGCCGTACTCTTGCTGACTCTGGCCGTCGCCCTGCGCAACCGGCGGCGGCTGGCGCAGGTGTCGCTGCCCATCACCATGGCGCTGGTGCTGACTTTCCTGCTGGTGATCCTACTGCACGGCGCCGCCAATTTGTTCCATATGGTCTCGCTGCTGCTGGTGGCTGGACTGGCCGTCGACTACAGCCTGTTCCTGAGCCGGCCGGTTGTCGGTGCCGCGGATCGCGCACGGACGCTGTTCTCGGTCAGCGTCGGCGCCGGTACCAGCTTCGGGATGTTCGCGATGCTCGCGCTGTCAGCGATTCCGGCGCTGAATGCGATCGGTTTCACGGTCGCCGCCGGCAGTCTGTTCGGCTATCTTCTGTCCCTGTTGCTAGCGAGAAGCGAACACGAATCGCTAGAATCGATCACCGATGCACCTGCGCCGGGGTCTGCAAGGTAGGCGCCTATTGCGACCATGCCGATTCAACCTGCAAAGATACGGGCCGTCACTGTCACTTCGGCTCTGGGCCATGGTTGCAAACCCCATATCGAGGCGCTGACCACGATGCGTCCAGCGTTGCGCCCGGTCGACATGGACGATGTGCCGGTACCGTGCTGGGTGGGTCGCGTGGACGGGCTGGACGACCGGCCGCTGGACGGGAGCCTGGCTCCCTTCGACTGCCGCAACAACCGGCTCGCAGCGCAGGCCTTGGAGGCGGACGGCTTTGCCGGCCAAGTGCTGGCCACCCGGGAGCGCTTGGGTGCGGCCCGCATCGGGCTTTTCATCGGCACCAGCACGTCCGGCATCCGCCACACCGAGCACTGCTATCGGCACCATTTCGAGCATGGCACGCCGGGACTCGGCGCCGATCTGCGCTTTGCGACTACCCACGCCTATGTGTCCGTCGCCGACTTCTGTCGTCGCCGGCTTGGCCTGGGCGGTCCGGGTATGGTCATCTCTACCGCCTGCTCCTCCGGCGCCAAGGCCTTTGCCGCTGCCCACCGGGCGTTGGCGGCCGGCCTCTGCGGTGCGGCCGTGGTGGGAGGCGTCGATACCCTGTGCGCTACGACGCTGATGGGCTTCCATGCCCTCGGGCTATTGTCCCTGACCCCGTGCGCCCCATGGAGCCGTGGGCGCAGCGGTATTAGCATCGGCGAGGGCGCCGCCTTCGCCCTGCTGGATCTGGCCCAGGACGGCGACGGTGACCTTGCCCTTCTCGGCTATGGGGAGAGCGGCGACGCCTATCACATCACGGCGCCCCACCCCGAGGGCGCCGGTGCCGTGCAGGCGATGCGTGCAGCCCTCGGCACGGCCGGGCTTGCTGCCGGGGATATCGATTACATCAACCTCCACGGCACTGGCACGCCGGCCAATGACCGTTCCGAGGACCTGGCCGTGACCACCTTGTTCGGCGGCGCCGTTCCGGTCAGCGCCACCAAGGGCTGGACCGGGCATACACTCGGTGCCGCCGGTGCGGTCGAGGCGGTGCTGTCGCTCCTGTGCGTTAAGGCAGGCCTGCTGCCGGGCACGCTGAACACCGACGCGGTGGACCCGGACCTCGCCGCACCGCTGGTGCGTCGCAGCGACCACCGCAAAATCGACTGCGTGGTCAGCAACGCCTTTGGCTTCGCCGGCAATAATTGCGCCTTGGTGCTGGGACGGTCATGATGCGGTTACAGCCGCTTAAGCTCGGCATCGTGGCGCCAGGGCTCAAGGACTGGTCCGCCGCCGTCCCGGTCCTGCGCGGGGAGCGGCCTTTCCGCGATGAGCCATTGGTGGTGCCGTCACCCGTGGGTCTCAAACCCAACGAGCGTCGGCGCACGACGCTTGCCACGCGCCTGGCACTGGAGGCGGCCCGCCAGGCCACTGCGGATACCGGCCTCGCGCCCGCCGAGCTGCTCAGCGTCTTCGCGTCCTCGGATGGCGACATGGAGCTCATCGACTCCATGTGCCGCGCCCTTTACCGGGACCATGGGCCGCCTTCGCCCACCGTGTTCCAGAGCTCGGTGCATAACGCCGTGGCCGGCTACTGGTCCATCGCCGAGGGGTGCCGGCAGGCCTCCACCAGCGTCGCCGCCGGCGATGGCAGCTTCGCCGCCGGCTTGCTAGAGGCGGCGACCCAGGCTGGCGTGGCCGCCCGCCCGGTACTCTTGGTCGCCTTCGACGTGCCGGCTCCGGCGCTGCTTCATCCACACCGGGCTTTCGATTGCGCCTTCGCTTGTGCGCTGCTGCTGGCCCCGGGAGCATCCTTGGGGGACGGACCGGCGCTGACGCTGGCCCTGCGCGTCCAGAACGGCCTTAAGGCCGATACCCCCATGCGGGATGGCGCGCTGGAAGTCATGCGCGTCGGCAATCCGGCAGCCCGGTCGCTGCCTCTCCTGGCCGCCATCGCCGGCGCCGATACGGCCCTGGTGCGGCTACCCTATTGGCCGGACCTCGAACTGGAGGCGCGGCTGGAGCCAGGTCGTTGACGATGCTGGGCGCGGTCTATGCCAAGCTCCCCCATGCCGGGTCCATGCGCTTGCTGGAGCAGGTGCTGGACTGGGACGAGGCATCGATCAATTGCGCCACCGCGTCGCATCGCTCGGTCGAAAATCCGCTGCGCCGCGACGGGGTCCTCGGGGCCGTGCAGGCGGTGGAATATGCCGCGCAGGCTGCCGCGGTGCACGGCGTGCTGAGCACCATGCTGGACGGCGGCCTGGAGTTGCGGCTCGCGGCCGTGCGCGACCTTGAGTTGGGCGTTGTCAGGCTCGACACGTTGCCGTCACCGCTACAGGTTGGCGCTCGCCTCGAGGGCCGCGTCGGGGCGAATGCGATCTATCGCTTCACGCTGACGAGCGCAGGGCAGCCTTGCGTCCGTGGCGCCATTACGCTGGTGCAGTCTGGCGAGGACGCACGATGAAGCGCGCGCTGGTCACCGGTGGCAGCGGTGGGCTCGGTAGCTGCATTGCCCGTCGCCTGGCCGTAGACGGGCTGCTTGTGTATGTCCACGGGCATGCCCATCCGGATCGGGCGGAAGCCGTATGCCACTCCATTAACGCAGCCGACGGCAACGCCGAGTCTGTTTGTTTTGATGTCCGCGACGGTGGCGCCAGCCGTGCCGCCTTGGAGGCGCTTCTGGAGCGGGGCCCGATCCAGGTGCTGGTGAACAATGCCGGTGTGCACGAGGACGCACCTTTGGTCAGCATGGAACCGGACCAATGGAGACGGGTCGTCGACGTCACCTTGCTCGGCTTCTACAACGTTACCCAGCCGCTGCTGCTGCCGATGATTCGGGAGCGCTGGGGCCGAATCATCAGCATCAGCTCGGTGGCCGGCGTCATCGGCAACCGCGGCCAGGTCAACTATGCGGCGGCCAAGGCCGGCCTGCATGGTGCCACCAAGGCGCTGGCCCTGGAGCTGGCCTCCCGCGGCATCACTGTCAATGCGATCGCCCCCGGTATCATCGGTGGCACTGAGGCCGAGGCCCTATTTGATGCGGACACGATTCGCCGCCTGGTACCCATGGGCCGGGCCGGACGGCCGGAGGAGATCGCCGATCTGGTCGCCTGGCTCGTCAGCGGCGACTCGGGCTACATCTCCGGGCAGGTCATCAACGTCAACGGCGCCATGGCATGAGAGGCACCGTCATAGTCATCCCTGCCTTCAACGAGGCAAAGACCATCACCACCGTCGTCACCGCCGTTTGCGCGCAGGCCCCGGAGCGGGTCATCGTCGTCGACGACGGCTCGTCCGACGGGACCGCGGCACTGGTGCGCAGCCTGATCGCGTCAGCCCGCTGTTCCTGTACCCTGGAGCTGATCCGGCACCGCACCAATCAGGGCAAAGGCTTTGCGCTGGCGAGTGGCATCGCGCGGGCCCTGGCCGTCGGTGCCCGCCGGATCGTCACCATCGACGCCGATGGCCAGCACGATAGCGCCGACCTCCCGCGCCTGGAACAAGTGGCCGCGCAGGATCCGGCGGCCATCGTCATCGCGGCCCGCACCCGCGACCGGGAGCGGGCTCCTCCCTTGCGCCGCTTTGCCAATGACGTGGCCGACTTCTGGATCTCGTGGGGCTGTGCACAACGCATCGACGATACCCAGTCCGGCTTCCGGCTCTATCCGGCCGATGTGCTCACGCGCTTGGCTCAGCGGCCGCGCCGCAATCAGGGCTTCGCCTTCGAGACCGCGCTTCTGATCAACGGGGTGGAGGTAGGGGCGAGCGTGCGGAGCGTGCCCATTGCCACCCGCTATGACCAGGATGCCCGCCCCAGCCACTACCGGCCCTGGCGCGACACATGGAGCATCATCCGGCTGGTGGGCGGCGAACTCCTGCGGCGCGGCATGTATCCGCGAGGCCTGCTGCGCGCCCTGGCCCCACGAGCGTAAGGGCGCCAGCGGTCGGCCGCTACCGGTGCGCGACAGCGACTGAGCCGCCGGCAAGAATCCTTTCGGGGCCGGTCCCAGAGGTCCGGCCGAACGGGAGGCAGGGATCACCGCGCCTGCGGTGGCAATGAGACCCCATTGGAGCGGTTCCATCCGGGATCTCCCGATGGCCACGACAAAGAGAGGAAACAACAGATGGCAAGCGAGCTCACGATCTCCACCCCACGTCGTCCAATGGCCTGGCGGCGGGTCGACCCGCGACTGATCATGCTGTTGGTCACGGCCTTGGTGCTGGTCAGCCTCAGCGGCTGTCGCACCGCGCCGATCCATGACCTGAACAACCAGCGGGTGCCGCCGGGCGTCTCTGCAGAGCAGGTGAGTAAGGCGATCCAGAGCGCTGGCAACAGCCTTGGCTGGTCAATGACGCAGATCCGTCCAGGGATGATCAAGGGCACCCTGTACATCCGTGACCACGTGGCCAAGGTCGACATCCCGTACTCGAGCAGAAGCTACAGCATTCGCTACGCCGGCAGCACCAACCTGAAGTACGACGCGGCGAAGCACACCATCCACTCCAACTACAATGGCTGGGTTCAGAACCTGGACAACCAGATCCGTGCGCGGCTTGCGTCGATGTAGGCAACGGACCGGCATCCCCGGCGTCTCCAGGGATGCCCCGCCCACCGATGACAACAGGCAGCGGCCTCGACTGGGACGGGATCGGGACCTTCGCGCTGACGCTGCTCACCGGCACCGCGACCGCCGGACTGCCGTTCCTGGCGGCGTTGTTGTGGGTGCTGTGGGTCGGGCTGCGGGCCACCGACGATCCAGGCAGCGGCCTGCTGGTGGTGTTCGGCAAGCGTCTTGTGAGCGATCAGCCCGATGCGGATTACCGCGCGCGGTTGGTGACCGCTGCCCGGCTTGCGGTTGATCGGGCGGATCAACGCATCCTGATCCTCGGGGGGCGCACGGGTGGCACGCGGCTGACCGAGGCCGAGGCAGGCGAGCGCCTGCTTCGCTCGCTGCCCGGCGGGGCCGCCCTCGACATCGGCCTGGAGCAGGCATCCGCCGACACCCTGACCAACCTGCGCAATTTACGCCAGCGGCTCGCCGGTACCGACCCGCGTCCGGTCACATTGATCACCAATCGGTATCATCTGGCCCGCGTGGGCCAGACGGCGGGCAGCCTCGGTCTGGCCCATGGGCTTTGCGCCGCGGAGGGCGCTGGGGCCGCGCTGCGTCTGGCGGCACTGGGGCGCTGGCCGCTGGAGGCCTTCTACGTGACCTGGTTCGCTACCGGGAAGCTTTGGGCGGAGGTGACGCGTAATCGGCGGATGTTGGGGCGGGTGACTTAGTATCGGTGCAGAAATAACCGGAGCACTCGTAGGTCGGGTCAGCGCAGCGTAACCGGACACCAGCGGCGGAGTTGCACCTCTTGTTTCTGAATCGTTCCTTCGGGGTTTGGCAATGCGCATTTTGCTGATCAAGCCCAAGGCCAGGCTGCGCTCCGTGCTCGGCCTTCAGGCGTTCCAGCTCATGGAGCCGCTGGAGCTCGGCTACCTGGCCGCGGCGGCCGGCCGCGAGCACGAGTCGCGCATCCTCGACCTGCGCCTGACCGCTTGGCCCCGGCTGGCGCTGCTGAGCACGCTGCAGCGCTTTCGGCCGGACCTCGTGGGCATCACGGGCTACACCCACGAGGCGTCAATCGTCAAGCGCATCGCCCGGCTCACCCGCTGGCACCGGCCAGACACGCGCATCGTTGTCGGCGGGCACCACGCCACCGTCGATCCGCGGGACTACCGCATCGAGGCCATCGACGCCATTGTCCGCGGCGAGGGTTGCGGGCCGTTCAAGCAGTTGGTGGACGCCATCGCAGCCGGCCGGTCGCTCGAGGGCATACCGCAGGTGCTGATCCCGGACGGTAGCTCGCCCGACGAGGAGGAGCGCTGGCCCCAGTTCCCGGACCCTGCGACACTGCCGCGGCCGCGCCGCGACCTCTGGGACACACGGCGATATCGCAGCATCTGGACCGCCGAGACGCTCCCGCGCTGGCATCCGCTGTTTCCCCGCGTGGCCATGGTGCGCACCTCTTGGGGCTGCCGCATGAAGTGCTCCTTCTGCATCGTGCCGCACCTGTGTGGCGGCCGCCACCAGCCGCGGCCGGTGGCCTCGGTGGTGGAGGAGATCGCCGCGCTTGAAGCCGAGCACGTCTACTTCAGCGACGACGAGAACTTCGTCGACGAGGGCTTTGCGTGGGAGCTGGCTGACGCGCTGGCTGGCCACGGCGTCAAGAAGCGCTACTTCGCGTGGACGCGCGCCACCACCGTGAACCGCTCCCCGGAGCTGCTGAGGCGCTGGCGCGAGATTGGCCTCGACGCCGCCTTCCTCGGCTTCGAGTTCCCCACTGATGTGGAGCTCAAGCGAGCGGCCAAGGGCGGCACGGTCGCCGCCAACGAGAGGGCGCTGGAGCGCCTGCGGGGCATGGGCGTGGCTGTGCACGCCGCCTTCATGGTCCAGCCCGAGTACGGCGCCCGGGAGTTCTCGCGGCTCGGCGACTATGTCCGCGGCCTGCCGCCGCTGCAATGCAGCTTCACCGTCTGCACGCCGTCCCCCGGCACTCCGGACTACCGGGCCGTGCAGCGGCGCATCTGGGTGGACAACCCCCACGACCTACACGACTGCATGCATCCGCTGACACCGACGGCGCTGCCGCTGAAGGAGTTCGCACTCAGCTTCGCCGAGCAGGCCCATGTCGCCCTGGAAAAGGTGCCGATGCGGGTCACCCGCCACCTGGCGCCGCCGCAGCAAATGGTCCGCGTCGCCTGGGCCAGCCGCCAGTACCACGAGGGGTTGAAGACCATCTACCGCGACTATCCGCGGGAGCTATGGCATGACGAGTGGTAAGTTTCGAGGAACTCTCGCCGTGAGCTATGCAGGCGGGAGGAATGGATCCGGGCGACGAGTGCCTGACCGAGGCTGCCCTAACTGTATCCGCCGGCCCTCACCTTGCTTCCGAACACCATCCATTGATAGGCGTTGTAGGTGAGCATTACCGGCAGGAGCCTCCCGACCCCGGTCAACTCACTCGCGGCGTTGTGGCATTGGGCAGGACAGAATCACAAAGCGGCCGCTCACGATGTCACATAAGGATCAGTATTCCCGCTACTGGTCTGTCCCTGCTGCGGCGCCCCGATGCGCATCGTCGCCTTTATCACCGAGGCCGCCCCAGAAGAGCGCATTCTCATTCACACCTCAGCGAGCCGGCCCAGCCACCATCGATTGCGCCTGCACGCGGGCCGCCCATGCGGGACGAGGAGTTCGCGGACGCCGTCCCCGAGTGGGACGCCCTGCCATGGGCCGGGCCAGAGCACCTGTTTGACCAGCAAAGTCAGTGGTGCCCCGCCCACCGGAGCTGCATGGCAAATGGGCTCGACCGGTGCGCCGGCTGTTCCCGCCCCCCACGGAAATCCGGCCGTTCGCTGAGAGCGATGCGGGCGAACGGCCGGCTTTCTTTGCGGTTCCCGATTACTCGGCGCCCGCCAGGCCGGCCTCGATGTCTGGCGGATAGAAGAGCTGGCCGATCTTATCCTCGAAGGCCTGCTGTGCCAGCGCCCCGATCGCCCCCGGCATGCCGCCGCCGATCGTATCGGAGCCGCGGACGGCATTGCGGGCGACGACCGCGCCCGCGGGATCGACAATGAGCAGTTTCAGGTCGTAGACGAGCTTGGTGCGCATCATCGTATCGGTCTTCCACTCCTTGATCTGTAACGCGACGACCCGGTGCAGTCCCAGAGAGGCCGCCTCGCGTCCGAGTGCGGCCGGATCGTCCGCTGCGGCCTTCAGCAGGGTGACCCGAAAGCCTTTGGTTTCCAGCCCGGTCTTCAGGGTCTCCGCCATGTCCTCCGCCATCGGCCGTCCGCTCGCGGTCGTCACATCGAAAGGATTCCCATAGCCACCGCGCTGAAGCCCGACGAAATCGGGGTCCTTGTCGCCGCCGAGGATGTAGGGCCGCTGATCGGTGACCGCCAGACCGATGGCACTGCTGCCCTGCACGGAAAGAGGCATCCTCGGGAGCCGATACTCGTACTTGTTGCCGACGGCGCACCCGCCCACCAGCAGCGCAAGCAAAGCCAGCAGTGGCACCGACTGTGACCGTACGCTGAGCAGGGGACCACCGACGCCCCACCGAGGCGGCGAGCCAAGCCATAACGGCGCCTTCATCGTCATCTTGATTACCCCCGTCAGCGTGCCGCAAAGATCTTAGTGAGGACCTCTTTCACCATCTCCTCCGGCGATTTGCGCACGAGCGAACTCCGCGTCGAATGGCCACTCGCCAACTGGACATCGTTGTTGGGGTCTCGGATCGAGATGGATAGCGCGATCATGTACATCGTGATATCCCACATCCAGTTATCCTGGTAGGTCACGATGGCATCCACTGGATAGGCGGGCCGCTGCTCCGGGCCGTAGCTTGCGCGCTTGCCCATCGCCGTGAGTTCGTTTGCGATCAGCCGTTCGATACCCCGGCCATCGGCCGGTAGCTTGCGGACGTAGAAGCTCTTCAGCGTCGAGAGGTTAACGCCAGGCATCCTTTCCGCCTCCAGGGAGGACACACAGCCACCCGACCCGATCACCGCCACAACGATCGCCATCATCGCCATGGCCCGGCCAGTTATGCCGCCGCTGAAACACGATACCAATCTGTCCATGTCTGCCTCCGAATCTGTGCTCGGTCGCGAAAGACGACTGGCGGACTCCGGAGTCGCGGCAATCAGCCCTTTCCCAAGCAGCCGTGGCGACGCCGGTGCCGGCCGATAACCGCCCGACCAGGATC
>Ga0315535_1001120_pt1 | contig 18238 bp, 16 predicted proteins | sample SalMarSW160220MG_2_FD_203092 | JGI IMG/M metagenome (GOLD analysis project Ga0315535, IMG submission 203092) | Salt marsh sediment microbial communities from the Plum Island Ecosystem LTER, Massachusetts, United States - Salt Marsh Sediment SW1602-20 ... | reverse complement strand
CGAGCGATGAGGTTGCTTCCCGTCGAATCAAAGTCATATACGGACAGGACGCCACGGACGGCCTGCATTCTTTTTTCCTGGGTCAGCGCCTCATTTTCCACGAGAAAATCCCTGGTGGCCTTTATGTCATGGTCGGCAACATCACCCAGGACGTACTTGCGAGGCCTGTCAAGAATATCAGGGGACAGGAGGAGAGAAACCAAAATACTCAGGCTGATGAGAATGATCCATTTCTTTGTTTCCGGTTTGAGGCGGCGTTTCCGGGAGGGAGCAACTTTTGCACCCTTCTGCGCCTTGCCTTTCTTGGCGGGAATATTTTTTCTTTTCCGTATCATTGGTGTAAATTTCTAAAAGCCCGTCAATCGCTTTTTCCGTCATTCGCGCGAGAGATGTCCTTTTTTCTCCAGTTTTTCATATGCTTGGATTATTTCCTGAACAAGCGGATGGCGTATAACATCCTCTTTGGAAAAGTAGATAAATTGAATACCCTTGATGCCGTCGAGGATCCGCATGGCCTCAATCAATCCTGAAATTTTCCCGTTGGGAAGATCGGTCTGGGTGATATCACCGGTGATCACCGATTTTGAACTGAAACCCAGCCTGGTCAAGAACATTTTCATCTGCTCGGACGTGGCATTCTGCGCTTCGTCCAGGATCACGAAAGAATCATTCAGTGTCCTTCCCCGCATGAAGGCAATGGGCGCCACTTCGATAATACCCTGCTGGATAAGTCGTGTAGCGCTCTTGAAGTCCATCATGTCATGCAGGGCGTCATACAGCGGTCTGAGGTAGGGGTTGACTTTCTCATAGAGGTCCCCCGGAAGGAACCCCAGGTGTTCGCCTGCCTCAACCGCGGGCCGGGCGAGCACGACGCGGTTCACCTCCTTATGGATAAGAGACGAAATGGCCATAGCCATGGCAAGATACGTTTTTCCCGTGCCGGCGGGTCCGATCCCGAATACAATATCAAACTCTCTTATACTGTCAATATACATCTTCTGGTTGACTGTCTTCGGAGTAATGACTTTCTTGGCCGATGAGATGTAGACTTCATCCTTGAATATTGTTTTCAGGTTGGCGGACGGGTTTCCGCTGAGGATCCTGATTGCGTAATCGACATCGTTGGGATAAATGGGACTCTGGGCCTCGATGAGCTCGTAAAGCTGCATCAGGACCTTTTTCGCGAGATCGACTTCCCAATCACCTCCCTGCAGCGTCAGGTCATTACCGCGGACGTGGACTGAAATGTCGAGCTTTTTTTCCAGGACATGGAGGTGGGCGTTTTGTTCTCCACAGAGACTGCGAACCAGTTCATGGTTCGCAAAGGTTATCTTTTTCAGCTTTCCTTCGTCCTCTGGCGATGTATTATTGGCCAACCGATTACCTCGTCTCCTGAAACGGGCAGGATTTCACCCGGGAAAACCGGCCGGCACGTTGTTCCTCTTCTGCCGGGGCCGAACCAATGAGCGCACCGGACTATTTCGCATCCGGGGTTTTCGGGTGATCTCACAGCGGGCTTCTATTCAGTGTTTTGTACCATATGCCTTTTAAACATGCAAGAAAAACGGAGAAATGCGGCCCGTTCCAGGGCCGTCCCCGATGAGCTTACGGCCGGATCGGTCGTCTGCTGAAGGAGAGGGAAAGGAGAATGTTGCAAAAAGGGTGAAAGCAAATCTTGCAGGGCTAGGTCGTCTTGCCAAGCCCGGATTTCAGCTTGGTCGTTTTTGTGGTTTCCCCATGGAGCGCGGTTCCCGTTCTTCCTGAACCATTTGCTCCTACCAGGGATACCAGATTGGTTACGACATTGTTCATCTGTTTCGCCTGGGCATTCAATTCTGCCGATGCAGAGGCGGATTCTTCGGCATTCGCGGCATTTTGTTGGGTTACACCGTCCATCTCATTAACTGCAACGCTCACCTGGGCAATGCCGGTGGCCTGTTCGTCACTCGCACTGGATATCTTGCGGTTCAGTTCCGCGATTTTTCCGACGCAGATTGCGACTTCGCGATAGCGGTCGTCCGTTTCGGTTACGAGACTGGAACCGGCTTCGATTTTTCGAATAATTTCAGTTACCAGATCCTGGGTATTCCTGGAGGCCTGCGCAGAGCGAAGCGCAAGATTTCGTACCTCATCCGCTACTACGGCGAAACCCGCCCCTGTCTCACCGGCCCTCGCAGCTTCCACGGCTGCGTTCAAGGCCAGCAGGTTTGTCTGGAATGCAATTTCATCAATGGTTTTTATGATCTTGGAAACACTGTCGCTCGCTTCGGAGATATCATCCATAGACTTGATCAGAGCCTTCATGGACTGGTTTGCAGTCTTCAGACTATCCGACCCTTCCGCAGACAGATGATTTGCCTCCTGTGCGTGTGCGGCATTCTGTTTTGTCATTGAGGAAATCTGTTCGAGGGAAGCCGACGTCTCTTCAAAGGAAGCCGTTTGTTCAGATGAACCCTGTGCAAGGTGCTGGCTCGAGGATGAAACCTGGTCGGAAGCGCCCGAAACCTTCTCTGCTGACTCGGTCAGGGAATGGATAATGGCGACGATCGGCCTGGTCAACGAATTGGAAAAGAGGAAGACAATGGGAATAATCACCAGAATACAGGCGACGAAGACGAATACCAGGAGCCTGATCATCTGGAAGGTGTTGGCTTTCATGATGTCCTGAGAGAGTATGGAAACGACGGTCCCAATAGGGTTGGATCCATCGAAGAGCGGTAATACCCCTTGAAAGAAAACTCTCTTGTCGAGACCGAACTCACCCAGAAAAATTTCCTGGTTCTTGATGCTCCATGCCCCCTCTCTTTTTCGGAACTGCCCCTGGAGAATCTTGTAGGTTTTCATGTTGCCCACACTCAGGCCGTTGGAAATGAACACGTTTGTTTTCATCCCCGTGAGGGAGGAAATCCTGTTCACGAACGGTAAGTCGAGTTTCTGAACAGCCAGGGCGATACCGAACTGCTTCTCCGTAAGCTTCTGGGTTTTTGGGTCATACGCCTGGGCGATTACAGGAACAGTTGCCACCATGCACACGTAGTTTCCGATTTGTTTGAACTCCAGTTTCTGCTTATTCGGCACCGGTTGATTTATTTTGGCTGCAATGACTTTGAAAGGAAGGCTATTGGCTTGTTTCAATTGGTTACCCAGGTCCGCTTCTCCTTTTCCCGTGACACGGACATATCGAACAGTAAGTTGAGGTGAATAGGTGCAGTAACCAAGCAAAGGGTTTTTTTCATCGGGGTTTCCGGCAAATGCGATGAGATCCCCGTCATTGTCATAGATTCCGGCCCCCCAGAGGTTTCCGGTTTGGAAAATGTTGAATATAGTCGTCGCTGCCTGGTCAAAGGAGGTCTTGGTCATAGCGAGATCGCCGTGGTTCTTGTAGTCGTAAAGGAACTTGATTTTGGACCCCATTTTGTCAAAGCTGGCAATCTGACCGGCATCTTCGATCAAGGTCGCTTGCCTGGATGACAGTTCGTTTCGAATGATGTTGCCTGATTTGCTGAGCTGATCGCAAGAAGCCCTCTTGTTCTGCTTGTTGACGAGAAATGAGACGGCGGTAGTGGAAACAACCATGACCAGTATCACCATGGAGAGTGACATCAGGACGAGTTTGGTTTTCAGTTTCATACCTTTCATGCACAAGGTCCCCTTTCACAGTCTGTATACTTTCGCTCTACCCGAGCTACAGATAGCAATATACATGCCGGAATAATACGGGGCCTCCCATGAATTCGTCTGCCGGACCGTTCCCCTGAAATCGCTGTCCGGGAACCCGGGAATGCCGCAGAACCCCATTGTCATGAGGGCCGGTGCGGCGTCATGCATTTGAAGGGGATGGTCCTGATCGGGAAAGTCGTCATGGTATTGACGGCTTCCGCTAATTATTTTGACGACTCCGCGAGAACGCGCCTTTGGCGCTCAGGGTGGCTATCCCCGGGGAGAGGAGATGAGGTAGGAGGAAGAGATCAAGAGATCAGGGTTGCCCAGGGCAATCGTCGATAAAGGAGCGAACCAGGTTCTCGCCGCTGAAGTGCCCCAGCGTGATATAGTTCAGCAGCATTTCTTTCCCGAAGAGTTCGTCCCTGATTCGAGAGTGGGAAAGTTCTTTGCGGTGCAGGTCCCAGACCCGCGCCGCCGTCTCTTCCAGGTACTCAATTTTTTGTCTGATCTCATGTTGCGGCGTCTTTTTGATGCTTCCGCTGCCGGTGAAGGCAAAGGAGGCATCGAAACTTGCTATTTTTCGGAGCGATGCCATGATATTCCAGACGTTATAGTCGGCTCGCAAGGCCCGGTCCTTTCCCCCGATAAAGGCGTCCCCGGTAAAGAGCCATCCATGGTTGGTTTCGTAAAGACAGATATGATCTACGCTGTGTCCGGGCGTGTGAATAACCTGGAAGCAGAGGCCGTTCTGTTTCACCGTGTCCCCGATGGGTAATCCCTTGCTGGGCTCGGGATAACCCCACATTACCCTCTGGTACGGGCGCAAGGGCTGCCTTTTTCTGGGTTCGGCAAGGACAGGGAGCGCAAGGGGGTGAGCCTGAATCGTTGCCCCGTCCCGGAGTTGAATTGCGGCGTTTCCGGCGATGTGGTCTTCGTGGGAATGAGTATTGATAATCAAGTCCACCTTCAATCCATCCATCGCACGCAGAAGTTCTCCCACTGTATGGGCGCATCCGGTATCCACCATGACGCCGTCTACCCAGTAGCAGGCCGTGAAATATCGTCCTCGGCCCCACAACGTGCGGGCAAGGTGAAATTTCTTCACGGGACCTATTTGTGCAACGCGAATCATAAGGCATTACGACCTGACAAATAAGAGATATTCTACATAACACTTCTGGCTGAAAGCTCAAGTGGTATTTGCGGGGGCCCGCTATTCTGCGGTTGTGTTCTGTCCTGGAGAAGAGTATAAAACATGAGTCTTCGTAGGTGTTGAAGCTGTTGGAATACATGAACATGAGTTATGGGGGAAGGAATTCGTGAATGGACAGAAAAACGCGACAGGCATTCATTGATATCGTCGGACCGGAGAATTTCACCGAAAAAATCATCGACCTGGTGTCTTATACGTATGACGCCTCCAGTTATCAGCACCGTCCGGATTGTGCCATGTGGGCCACTTCCAGCGGGCAGGTCTCAAGCATCCTCTCTCTGGCGGACGGGAAAGGGATTCCGGTGACGGTCCGGGGCGGTGGGACAGGACTCGGAGGTCTTGCCGTACCGGCCCGGGGAGGCGTTGTGCTCGACCTGACGCGGATGAATAGAATTCTCGAGCTGAGTATCCCGGACAGGCTGGCCGTGGTCCAGCCCGGCGTGGTCTATGCCGACTTCCAAGCCGCCCTTGCTCCCCACGGGTTCTTCTTCCCTCCCGATCCTGCGAGCGGGGTGGCCTGCACCCTTGGAGGGAATGTGGCGACGAACGCGGGGGGACTGCACGCAGTGAAATACGGGACCACCCGCGATTATGTGCTGCGCCTTGAGGCAGTGCTGGCCAGCGGAGAAATCATGCGGGTGGGGGCCAGGACCATGAAAACCTCTTCGGGGTACGATCTTTGCAGGTTCCTGGTGGGTTCGGAGGGTACCCTGGCGGTGGTAACAGAGATCACCCTGAAAATAGCTCCCAAAGCATCTCACACGGCCACTGCGCTGGCCTCCTTTCATACCCTAGAGGACGCCGGGGAAGCGGTTACGCAGGTCATGCATTCAGAGGTGACGCCGAGTGTCCTTGAATTGCTGGATGGATCGGTCCTTTCCCTCCTCAGGGAACATGCCCATATGGATCTTCCTGACGTGGCGGCCTTGCTCCTGGTGGAAACAGACGGCATGACAGAGGACTACGTCCGGTTTCAACTGGAAAAAGTGGCGGACATGTTTCGCGCCTGTAACGTCGCTGCAGTGAAAATCGCCGCCACTGAAGGGGAGGCGGCGCGTTTGTGGAAGGCCCGGAAATCGATTGGGGGTATGGTGGGGGCGCTTCATCTCGACTACGCACCGGAAGATATTACCGTGCCCATGAGTCAGATCGCGGAGTTTCTTCGCCGGTCGGCGGAACTATCCCGGGTGCATGGTCTTGACCTGTTCAATTTCGGTCACGCAGGTGATGGAAATCTCCATACCAATATTCTCTTCGACGGCAATGACCCGGAGCAGGTGGAGCGGCTGGAGGTGCTCCTTTATGATCTTCACAAACTGGCGTGCGACTTGGGCGGGACCCTGTCAGGAGAGCATGGTATCGGCATGACAAAGGCCAAGTATATGCCGCTGGAGCACGACCCGACAGCCCTTAAGGTCATGCGTGAATTGAAACAGACACTCGACCCCAACAACATCCTCAACCCCGGTAAGATGGGTCTGGATCAGGATACATAATCCTGTTAAACGACAAGAGCCGCTTTTTGCTTGACTTGGGCATCCTTTTAGCGTTTCATAAAAAGGCTTTCCTTTTATTCCCGTCAAAAGTCGGCGGGAAACGTGCGGGCGATGGCTCTACGTCCAGGTTGTTGTGCGGCGCGAGAAGTGACAAGTGTGAACACGGAAAGGATGGAGCTCGACAGGAAAGCTTTCCTAGATGTGGCCGGGAAAAAAGCGTGACACGGTCTAGACCGTAGTATGTACTCCTCATTATTTTTCATGCCCTATCCGCTTCTAACCGTGATTTTATTCCAGGAACGACTTCATGCTCCCCGCCGTAAAATTAATCGAATTGAGGTAACCCAATAGTGGTCCAAGCACATATTGTCGGGACAGGCTCGGCAATGCCCGAAAGAGTACTCTCCAATAAAGACATGGAGAGCATTGTAGACACCAGTGATGAATGGATCGTGCGCCGGAGCGGCATTAAAGAGCGGCGCATCTCATCAACCGGAAGAGATGAAAGCACCACCAGTCTGGCGACCAGGGCGTCCCTGGATGCCCTGAAAATGGCGGGGATCCCTGCGGAAGACCTGGACATGATGGTTGTAGGTACGGTAACCCCGGATCGCCAGTTTCCTTCTGCTGCGTGCATGGTACAAAAAGAATTAGGCGCCAGGAATGCCTTCGCGTTTGATGTATCAGCCGGGTGTGCAGGCTTCCTGTACGCTCTCAGCATGGTAGACAATGCCGTCAAATGCGGAATGTCCAAAACCGCTTTGGTAGTGGGCGTGGAACGGCTGTCAAGTGTGGTAAACTGGCAGGATCGGAGCACATGCGTGCTGCTTGCCGACGGGGCAGGGGCTGTTGTGATTCACGCCGGACCGAACAAGGGCGGAATTCTCTCCACGCATCTGAAATCAGACGGCACAGCATGGGAGCTCCTCTATGCCTCCTATGGTAATTCTGCTCCTCCTGAAATCCTTCAAGGCCTCGATCAGAAACCTTTTTTTTTGAAAATGGAGGGAAACAAGATCTTCAAGAGGGCGATACAGTGCTTGTCTGAAATATCCCGGGAGGCACTTGAACACAATTCCCTTGAGAGTGAGGATATCGCTCTCGTTGTCCCTCACCAGGCTAATATCCGGATCATACAAGGTCTGGCGAGTAACCTGCAGATCCCGATGGAAAGGGTTTACACGAACATTCACAAATACGGAAACACCTCTTCCGGCACCATACCGATTGCGTTGCACGAAGCAAACCGTGAGGGGTTGCTGAAAAAAGGCGCCCACGTGCTTATCGTCAGTTTCGGAGCCGGATTAACGTGGGCCGCGGCTGTATTGACGTGGTCCATCTGATGCGAGGAAAGGAAGGGATTCACCCCGTGACCAGTCCTTGCATATGCCCATTTCCTTTCTCTCTGTCAGACATCTGAAGCGATTCAGGCAGCAGAAGACCTATTTTCCTTGACCAAACAAGGCGCTTGGGAATAATTGAGGCATGGGTGGGTTGTTGCAGGAACCACCCCGGTTTGCTGGTTGGTTTTCATCCCCGCCTGCGGGATCACCTGAAAAGGGAGGCACATGATGGACTTCAACCGCATCAGGAAATTGGCAAAAGAAATGGGCATCAACACGTATCGGATGAAAAAGACCGATATCATTCGCGCCATTCAGAGGAGCGAAAACAACATCGACTGCTACGGAACCGAAAGGGTCACGGAATGTATGGAGGATTCCTGCTTATGGCGGGAGGACTGCCTTGGCCTTCGGAATGAGTGATGCCGGCAATCACTTGCGCATCACGACGCCAGTCAAGGGTGACTTTTTCCGGGAGGATGGCAACCCCCGGAACAGGCTTGATGAAATTTTGCCGCAGGCTGTAGGTATAAGCGCCCTGGGTGGGAATCAATAGAAGGTCCCCAGGACGAATTCCCATCCCGTGGTAAGAATATCCCCAGACATCGTGGGGCGTACACAGTGAGCCGAGGACGGCGCATTCGTGTTCTTCAATGCCCGGCCGGGTCAGGTTGATGACGGGGAAGTAATCCTGTTCAAAACGCTCCCATCCAACGGCATTGGTGCCGGCATCAGTGATCACCAGGTCATGACCCTTGACGTCTACCACGGTCATGAGCAGGTGCATCGCCCCGTGACACAGCCATCGTCCCGGTTCAAGACAGATACGGCAATTCAAGCGTCTTGGCAGCGCTCTCTTGAGCGCGTCGGCGATTTCGTGTGCGAAGGAATCGATGGGGCGGCTCTCAACCCAGAAGCGCGACCGTCTATCGCGGTGGCGTGGAAAAACAAGGTTCATAATCATCCCGAAACGTGTGCCGCCCGCGCCCAGCCATTCCCCCTCTTCAGGCCAGAATCCGCCTCCAATATCAATAAAAGTCAAACAGTCGACCAGGCTCTCCGGCTGATCGCGGAGCACGCTTCCAAGTTTTGAAATGAACGCGACTTGCGCTGACGGGGAAAGGTTCCAGCTCGTGTGAAATTGCAGACCGGCAAGATTTATGAATGGAGCTTCGGAGGCGATATCAAAAAAGTCTTTCAAGGATGAAGCGGGGATGCCGAACTTGCGCCACAGACCGGAATGATCGGTGGTCAGTCGGACCCCCGCTCGAACTGTTCGCCCATATTGCCGGGTGAGGCGATCCAGTCGCCGCAATTCCCCGAAACTGTCCATGAGAATGGTGACGCGATCCGCCTGGGCAATGGCGGCAACCAATTCCCCGTCGGTTTTGCCCGGGCCGCTGAAAAAAATTTCCTTTGCACCGGATTTGCAGGCCTGGGCCAGCTCTGTGCCGCTCGAGACGTCGATTCCTATGCCCTCCTCGGTCATGACGCGTGTTATTTCGGGCATGTTGTTGCTCTTCATGGCAAAGAAAATGCCGACCGGGCCTAGGTGCTGCTCGAAAGCCCCTCGGAACCTTTGCACCTGCCCTCTCAGCCACTTCTCGTCCAGGGCATAAAGCGGGGAACCATGTTTGAGAGCAAGACGGATAAAGATGTCCCGTTCCGCCAGGCAGGAGGTTATAAAACCCCTGAGGCGCTCTTCATCCATTTTCGGGGGGGTCATGTGAAGCAGACCCGCAATCCTGGTAGGTAAATATGCCAAGGGAGTCATACCGGATTTCAGCAAATATCTATCTCGACGGCCCGGATGAGGTCCCGAACCTGCGCGGTTATTTCCATGCCGGCCCTCGGGGTGAAGATAACATGCCCCAAGAGCCACGAATCGTAGTCGTCCGGCGGCAGGCCGATCTTATCACCTGGATTCCGGAGCCAAAGCTGTGAGCGGATATTTTTTCCCCACTCTTGAAACTCCGGCCTGATTGCCTGCACGGTGCCGGCCCGGTCCGCGTGAAACCGGACCCCGACCACGTGGTTCCACTTCTCCTTTTCCGGCATTCTGGGCAACGCACCTTCCGCGAATTCCAGAGCGAGTTCAAGCATATCGACTCCGCAGCTTTGCTCAATCAAGGACGGCAGGCAATCACCTCCCGGACGGGGCGTCATTTCCAGGAGGTATGTCTTGTCGTTCCGGACGATGAAATCGATCATGCAGAGGCTCCTGGTGAGGCCAAGGACCCTTGCCGCTTCTCCAAATTCAAGAAGAGAGGTTTCTTGAGAGACTCCGTGCGGGAACCTGACGGGTATCTCATACCCGAGCGCCGTACCGACCGGCATTTCTTCCTGGAAATATTTCCTGGCAAGGCGCAGGATTTGCGCTTTTTCTCCGTCAAAATAGATGTCGCAACTGTATTCATCACCTGAAATAAATTCCTCACAAATCGCGGTCGGCTGTCCCTCCGTTCCCTGAGACTGAAATAGTGGATCGGCGATCCGTTTTTGCAGGCCCTCCATGATTCTTCCATAGCTTTCTCGAACCTCATCAACGGTGTTACACCTGAACGTCAGTTCACTTCCGCTGCCCGAACGGGGCTTCAAGACCACGGATCTGCCGGTCCTGCTCATGAAATCCAGGATGTCCTCCGGGCAGAACAGTTCACGGACTTCGGGACAGGAAACACCCCGGCTCGCCCAGAGATTCTTGCACAGGTATTTATCGCGGCACTGAAGAACAGCTTGTGTTGAAGGAAAGGGGAGATTGCGGTCCTCCGCTATGACTGCTGCCGTCCACAGCCATTCGCAATCGAAGCAGGCGACGCCCGAGAGTGATATGCCGTATTTTTGGAGGAAGTGAGTGAGATTGGTACGTACCGCTCTCAGATCTGAGAGCGGACAGACGAGTTCCTCATTCCGGGGAACAGGCGCAATTCCCGGCGCAACGGCACGAGGGTCGGTCAGAAAGAGCGCGCGTCCGGGCAGTCGGGTCCGGATGTGGTCTACATAATCCCGAGTCGTTCCGACGACCAGAATTCGCCCCTTAGATCTCCCCAAATACAAACCTCTGTTCCGCATCGGACAGTACTGCCGATGTATCGATTGCCTCCTTGTTCTTCTGGTAGAGGGGGTGGGGATGAAGATGAAAGCGTTTTTTCCAACCGAAGTCGCCGCAGAGGAAATCGATCCGTTCAAAATTTTGCCTGCAGCCCCATTTTATATGGAAGAGATTTATCATTTTTGCGATTCCCAAAAACTCCGGATCTGTCCCCCCTGCAAGGACCGTGTAACGGTTGCGAAAGATGGCGCCCACGTCCACCGCCGCTCGATGTCCCTTTATCCGGATGGTGGTTACCCGCAGCATTCGGTGCTGGGCCAGAAAGGACAACATGCTGTCAAAACCGTTCATAAACCTGGGATCATGAAAGTAGGATGACTTTCCGTATGTCTTGAGATTCGCTTCGAACATCCAGGCAATATCGTCCCAGCAATTCAGGTGATACTGACACCCCATGACCTCGAATTTTTCCATTTCGCGTCGAATCTGCTTGCGGGATTTGCGTGAAAAGAGCGTCCAGTAATCATCGAAGTCGTAATGATGCCGCTGGGGATAAAAATGATAGCATATTTCATCAATGGACATACCGGGCAGAGAGGTCGCTGTTTCCTGGTGCAGGTACCGCAACTCCGTGCTGTCCGGCGCAGCATCCCACAGGGCCTGCCGGACGGGAAGCCTCGCTGCCGGAATACGATTTTGCTCCAACCATGTCCTGCCTTCCCAGGTTTCTCCCGGAAAGTACCCGAAGGAGTCTTCTTCCTCGATCCAACTGAGCGGCAGAAACCCGACGGACCGGTTCTGTTCCTCGGCAACGATGAAGTGAGGAAGCCGCTCGTAGGACTCTTGGAAACACAGCCTGATCTCCCAGAGGTCAAAGAGGTTCTGCTGGGTCCACAGCTTTTCCCAGAGTCGCTTTCCTTCTTCCAGGTCCGTGCAGATGCGCACCTTCATTTTGAGAGTCTCTCGATTACGTGCATGACGCTCCTTTTCCCGCCGAAATATTCCTCGGCAAACTCCCGGACTGCTTCGGGATCATAGGGCTTGCAGCTGAATACATCAAGGTAAACGGTATTGGTCAGGTTTGCGAAATGTGCTGAGATTAGCGAGGTTTCGATCAACTGGACCATGCTATAGCCGGCGAGACGCTCTTCTTCTCCGAAATGGACCACCTGGCTCTCACCGAAACGCTTCATCTTAATGCGATCACAGAGTTCGATGACGAACCTTCGGATCACATCAGCGTCTCTAATCCTTCCGGGATCAGACTCGTATATGTCGATACTCGAGGCTATGCCCCAGATATCGGGCTCAACGCCTCTATTTTCAACAGAAATATCAGGTTCTTTTTTCAACTTTTTGCTGAATTCCCTCCTGGTTTTCGCCGTATTACCAGACGTCTTCATCCCGCTCGTACTGTTCATACCCTTCTTCGTCATCGTCCACCCATTCGAGTTCGATGGGCCGGAGGGAAACCACTTCAAATTGCCTGTCGCATTCTTCACAATCGACAAAGTCGCTGATCTCGATATCATCAGGAATACTGATTCGCTCATCGCACATGGGACATTCGACAACGATCATATTCTTTTCAATCCTCCTTATCTCGTTCTTCTGGCCCTCGAGTCAGGCTACAGGTCCGGTGCCCTGTCTCGCAGGGCACCGGACAGTTGAATGATTCTTCTATTTAGGAGTCGTCTCTGTCTTCTTCCCACTCATCATCATCCGTCAACGACTCGATCCTGGCAGGTTTCACAGAAACCAGCTTGAATTCCTCGTCACACTCATAGCAGCTGACGATATCATCCACTTCTGCATCTCGCGGGATCTCTATTGTCTCACTGCATACTGGACATCTGACATATTGGCCTTTGCCCTTTTTTCCCATTTCTGAAGCTCCTATTTTGTCCCGGATACTGCCGGTTTTTTCATTTGTTTCTTCTTCAGGGTCTTATTTAAGGCAATCCTTGTCTTTTTCCCGGGCATGCCGTCCACCTTGAGGCCATGGTCTTTCTGGAATGCTTTTACTGCAGCATTCGTGTCCTTATCCATCATCCCGGTAATCTTGCCGTGGAAATAACCGAGACTCTGAAGTCCTGTCTGGATGTGAGTGACGGCTTTTTTTGAGGCAGCGTTCACTTGCTGCGAAAGGCCCATGGTGAAGAGCAGACCGAAACAAACAAGCACTATCGATACCTTCTTTAATCGCATTTCAATGTTTCCTTTCTCTGGTCCTGATTTCCTGAATTTTTCCTAGAGTCATTCCGCGTCAAAGTCTTTTCTTGGTGTCTTTGTCCCTTTTTTCACTTGTACTTACTCCACCTCCGCTCCCCCGAGCTTTCATGCCCGGTATATTTCTCCTTCCGGCGCCGAACCCCAGGCCGAAAAACGAGTGGTGCCGAGGGAGACTTTTCTGTTCGATAATTCACCGATTAGCAAAAAAGATGCCAGGCAAGCCATAACCATGTATATACAGTAATTGCAAATAGTTATCTAAGATATGGTGCAGTTTTTCTCTCAGTAGTCGGCATTCGAATACCGAACTCGCAAATTTCTGGTATGGATATGCAGAAATTGTTTGACAAGATCCCCGGTTGCGGGTTATTCATTCAAAACAAATATGAGGAGAAATGACCGGCGTGTGTCATTTTTATCCAATATTGTCAATAAATTATGGAGATGACACGGTGGAAACAATAGGGTGCGCAAAAGCACGAATTGGCATATTCTTGCCGAACTTTCAGCAGCTTGTCTCCAGAGAGGTGGTCCGTCATGCTGTTACGCATTATCCTTGTCCTGAAAGATGAGCGTCTCGAAACCTTTTTCAGGGGTCATTTTGCCCAGTCGGACCTCCGCGTCGAAAGCTTCGGACGGCTCAAGAATCCATTTCAGAAGGCCGTAAGAACGAGCGGCGATATCTTTGTGATAGAAACAAGACTGATGCCGAAACCAATTGAATCAGCTATCGCCCTCTTGAATGATCTGCCCGAGAATCCTACCAGTATCCTCCTCAGCGATAATGATACGTCCAAGGGGCAGGCCGATCTGCTAGCTTCAGGGGCTGATGTGGTCTTGTATTCGGGCCTTTCAAAGAAGACCCTTTTGGAGGCTGTGGACGCTACTGTTGATGCGCGCTCGCAGCTGGCCAAGAAACCCTGGTTGAATGAGAGGACGCCCCGTGAGACACGGATCAGCAGTTTTATCTCCGAATCCTCCAATATGAAGATATTCATGGAGATGCTCCAAAAGGTGATTCCCTGCAACACGCCGGTTCTCTTGTTAGGTGAAACGGGAGTAGGAAAGGAACATCTGGCCAAGATCATCCACTATGAAGGGGGTTCCCGGGCGCAAGGGCCCTTTGTTGCGGTCAACTGCGGCGCATTGCCGGAGAATCTCCTTGAAAGCGAGCTGTTCGGCCATGAGAAGGGCGCTTTCACGGGCGCTATCAGGTCGCGACGCGGCGCATTTGAGATGGCCCACGGGGGAACTATCTTTCTGGATGAGATCGGGGAATTGCCGCCGCACATGCAGGTTAAACTGCTGCGGGTTCTGCAGGAATATGAGGTCAGCCCGGTGGGCAGTGAAAAATCAATGTGGGTGGATGTCAGGGTGATTGCGGCAACCAACCGCGATATTGAACGATCAATCGAGGAGGGAACATTTCGGCAGGACCTCTATTACCGCCTGAGCGTGTTTACCCTGTCCGTGCCCCCTCTGCGCGAGCGGCAGGAAGACATCTCTCACCTGGCAAAAAGATATCTGGCTGATCTGGCAGGAAAGCTCAACAAGGAAGTGCATGGAATCACCGAAGAGGCTCTTCAGGCCCTGATGCAATATACGTGGCCCGGCAATGTGCGGGAGCTGATTAATGTGCTCGAGCGGGCAGTGATCCTCTGCCAGGGACATACGATTACCCCCAGGGATCTCCCTGAGAATATCTGTGCTCCCACTCCGGACCGGGGTCTTCCGGAGTCACTGGCCAGGATCATTACATCCGAGTGGCGGAACAAGACGCTTCCGGAGATACGCGCGGACCTTCTGGAGATGGTGGAGCGATCCTATTTCCAACTCGTGTTGACTGAAACCGGAGGCCGTGTCGGTGCGGCAGCGGAAAAGGCCGGCATCCATCCCAGGGGCCTTTTTAATAAAATGAAGCAATATGGTTTGCGCAAAGAAGATTTTAAACTCGGAAAACGGTGAGAAGTATCTATGAACGATCAAGAGAAATTTGAAATGGGTGACGATCGACCGGGCCGGTGGTCCCTGAGGTCCACCCTGATGTCTGCAAAAGACGTGTCATGGAATATGTTCCTCATATCCCTGGGGAGTGTCCTCTGTGCGATAGCGGTAAACGGCATTCTGGTCCGCCTTCAGTTCCTGAGCGGAGGATTCACGGGAGTTGCTCTGATTATTCACTATCTGGTGCCCGTCCTGCCCGTGGGAGCGCTTTACTTTGTGCTCAATGTCCCCGTCTTTCTGCTCGGATGGAGATTTGTGGGCCCCAGGTTCTTCTTCTACAGCATTGCGGGCATGCTTATCTATTCCGTGGCCGTTCAGTTCATTCACTTATCATTGCCGGTGCACGACAAACTCCTGAGCGCGTTGCTGGCCGGTATTATTTCCGGGGCGGGGTCCGGCATCATCCTCCGGTCCAAGGGATCCGCAGGCGGAACCGATATCCTTTCCGTCATCCTCCTGAAGCTCTTTTCCTTCAGGGTGGGCAACACGGCGCTGGGGTTCAACATCATTATCCTGGGCACGGCCGTCCTGCTCTTTCCTCTGGAAAAGACCCTTTATACGTTGATTTACATCTACGTCAGCACGCATGTCCTGAACCTTGTGGTGACGGGACTCAGCCAGAGAAAGGCGGTCCTGATCATTTCCCCCCAGTGGGAGCAGATATCCCGAGATGTCATACAACGGATCGGCAGGGGGGTAACCATCAGCGCTGCAAAGGGGGGATTTTCTGGCAGGGAAATGACGGTCCTCTATACCGTCATCACTTTCCGCGAACTGCCTCGCCTCAAGCGGATAGTCCGTGAAACAGACCCGCACGCCTTTGTGGTTGTGACGGACACCCTCGAAGTGATGGGGGAAGGCATCGGAAACCAGCCCCACTGGTAGCATCATGGATCAGGGGGTGATGGGGAGATTAAGTTCGCCGCCGGGGGTCAACCCAAGTCCCTTTCCCGAATGAAGCATTGCCTCGGCCATAGCCTGGCCGTACCCGCGGGAAAATGAAAACAGGATCGTGGCCTCTTCATCGGACCGGGAGAAGAGGACAACCTGACACGGGATGTGCAGAATGGGTCCCTGGATGAGGCAGGGCGTTTCGAGTCCGGGGGCGCCCAGATCCAGGGCGCACACACGCTCCATGACGCCAAGGGCGTCTTTGCCCGTCACGGCCAACAGGGTGAGACCATCGGTGGTTTCCGTATAGGCGCTTTCCGCTGGCGGCTTGGGGCGTTCGCCCGCAAGGTGCCAGATGGCGCACTGGGTCCGGTTCATCCGGTTGATGAGGATCCCCTTCTTAAAAGCACACCGGCCTGGTTTCTCTGGAACCGATAAACCGAACGGTCGAAACCCGGACAGATCCGAATCCTGGAGATCCCACTTGGACCGGTGGCTCAGGTCAATGAGGAATGGTCCGCTCCCTTCTCCATAGGAAATGGCCACTTCCCAGCCGTCCCAGTTTTCTGTTTGTACCGGTTTCCTGTCGAAACGTATGGGCGATTTCCGCTCAATGTCGTCCATCTTTTCCTCCCTCAGCTTCTGAGCCGCTTACCTTCCGGATCATAGAAAGGTGTCGTCACGACCGTGCCCATGAATCGAAGCGGCTTATTGGAATCGTTCTGGTAGATATGTAGAGACTGTCCCTCTTTCGCAAGATCATCCCTCACAAGGGCCATGCCGATGGACTGACCCAGGGTTTTGGAAAAACGCGAGGTACATACGAAGCCGACGATGTCCTCGCCCTCGTATACGATGGAACCGTCGCCGGGCATTCCCGCGGGATCATTCATCCTGAAACCGGCCAGCTTGAGGCGGTCGGCCTGTCCTTCGGTAAAGGCAAGGGCCGGTGCTCCGATCTTCTTACTTGCCTTATTTGCGCGATCCCAGAGAAAACCAAGGCCGAGATCCAGCAGGTTGACGCGCTGCTCGCTTTCCTGGCCGATGATAATGTGTCCCTTTTCGAGCCGCAGGACGAACTGGGCCTCCAAACCGAACGGTCGGATGCCGAATTCCCTGCCTGCCTCCAGGAGCAGTTTCCAGACGGACTGCCCGTAGGAGGCCGGAAAGTGGAGTTCATACGACAGCTCACCCACGAAACCGACCCTGAGGACCCGTGCGGGGATTTGGCCGGCAAGGGTGATCTTCCTGTAGCCCATGTACGGGAAGGTCTCGTTGGAGAGGTCCGCATCGGTCACGCGGGCAAGGACGTCCCTGGCTTTCGGGCCTGCCAGGTTGACGGCCGCCAGGGTGTCGGTCAGGTTGACCATGTGAAAATTCCATCCGTCGAACCTGGTATGGTAGCGGAACCACTGTATGGTGCCGCCTGCCCGCCCGGTGGAGGCTGTGAGGTAGTACGCACCCTCCCCGTCGCGGGCTACAACCCCGTCGTCTACGATCATGCCGTCGTCGTTCAACATGGCCGAGTACTTGAGCTTGCCGTCCTTCATACGGGTCATATCTGAGATATACACCCGCTGGAGAGCATTGAGGGCGTCCGGTCCGAACAGGCGGAACTTCCCCAGGGTGGAGACGTCGATGATGCCGACACCGTTGCGGACAGCCTCGATTTCACCACCGCTCGTCAGATCTTTTGAAAAATACCTTGCCCGTTTCCAGACACCGACCCGCCTGAAGATGGCGTTGGCGTGCTCCTGGGGATCATGGATGGGGGTTCTTTTGAAAATATCGTGATTGGGTCCCGCCAGGGTGGCCATGAGAGTGGGCACCAAGGGAGACCTCACCGTGGTCGGAAACAGGCTTTCCATGCCGTCCTCGCGAAGTTCGGCCAGGACCAGGGGTAGGTTGTGGCCGGGGATGCCGCCCTGACTTGCGCCCAGCCCGAAAACACCGAAACGCTTGGCCAGTTCCGGGACATCGAAACCCTGCTGGACCGACTGCTTGGCCACCTTGTAGGTCCCGTCCTCGTCAAAACAGATGAATGATTTTCTGCCCGGACCGATCCCGGGACCATGCACCAGGGAGCAGCCTTTTGCAGGACCCGGCAGATTCGCGAGGGCGGCCTCAGCTTCGCCGGTGGGATTGTCAATGCCGCAATCGCGTGCCGCCTTCAGACCCGCTACTGCTCCCGAGGTTTCGATGGCTGCCGGATCTGTGAAGCCCAGAAGTCTGCCTCCCGCGTGGACGCGCGGGGGAAGGTCCACAGGCAGAAAAAATCCCGTGTGCTGATCGAATGCGAACCGGGCTTGAGCTGTGGAAAGAGGACCGGTCACCGGGGCCACAC
>Ga0315535_1001119_pt1 | contig 18239 bp, 14 predicted proteins | sample SalMarSW160220MG_2_FD_203092 | JGI IMG/M metagenome (GOLD analysis project Ga0315535, IMG submission 203092) | Salt marsh sediment microbial communities from the Plum Island Ecosystem LTER, Massachusetts, United States - Salt Marsh Sediment SW1602-20 ... | reverse complement strand
TGCAATTCTTACTCTCTCAGAATATATCTGCGATTTCGCAAAAGGAGAAACAGTGAATAAAGGATGGGAAGTGATTGAAAAAAATCTTCAGAAACTGGATTCTACAGTAATAGCCAGTACAAGGGACAAAATCGAAAGGATAAAGAAAGGAGAGAGGGACCTGTACTTTTAAATTAGGACAACTGCTGATTTCAAGTCTTAACATAGCTTTACAATTATGATAAAAGTACTCGGGATTAAAATCACAGACAGGATAAAAGAAGCCGGACTGACACAAAATATTCTGTCCGGGCATGCATCTGTTATAACAACAAGACTGGGTTTTCATGAAGTCACTGAAGATGTATGCAGCCGCGAAGCTTATATTATTCTCCATCTCAATGGTGATCCGTCCCTCGCAGACAAGCTTACTGAAGATCTTAATGCACTGGAAGGAATTGAGATTCAGGAGATGATTTTTACCGAGGAAAGCAAAACCGACGATGACATGCATACAGAAGGAAAAACAGAGATAATCGGCATCCTCGTTGAGAAGAACCGGGAAGTAATAGGTAATGTACAGAAGCTTCTTACATCATACGGCTGCAATATACGAACCCGGCTTGGTGTCAATGAGGTTTTTTTCGGTGAACCGGCGGGACTTATCATCCTCGAGATGACAGGTGATGAAAAACAGCGCCAGCTTCTTGAAAGGAGACTACGGGAACTGCAGATGGTTCGTGTCCGGAGCATGTCATTTTAGTTTTCAGCCTCATCGCCATTTACCCTGCACCCCGCACCCCGCACCCAGCGCCTCTAATACCTTCTCCCGCGCAGCAACTGGCCGAAGAAAACAGCGTTCATGAATATCTTGCTGGTTCCATACCAGATAGCTCTGAAATTGGTATTGTCATAAATAGAGATGATCCCGCTGCCATGTACACTTACAAAAGATGAGCCTTTGATCCTGTTGATATTTTCTTTGCTGCAGTATCCGCTCAGTAGCGGATCTGAGGTATATGTAACAGGGTTATTGTATATGTTTATGTCATTCATTGCCACACTGGTAGTAGTCTTGAAGACAGGCAGGATATCCCTGATGTAACCATAACAGAGCGGATGTGTCAGGTCGAGTTTTGTTTTGAAAATACTGCCGGGAACAAGCTCTGCCTGCATATCGGCAGATCTGTCCTCATAGGCACCTGTCTTCTTATTCTGTGGCGGACCGGGAACAAATGCGATATCGGTGATCTTGTTTGCAGAAAGCCATCTGTTACCTGATTCATAGGCGATCAGGGTTCCCCCATCGTGGTTCCATCTCTTGATCTTTTCAATACCTGAAGAGCTTATATCGGGCGATCCCGCTACTATAAGGACGTTATATTTATTGAGATCCGTTCTGTCAACCTGTGAAGAATTGATCATTGTTATGGGCATCCTGAACCTGGTGTCGAACATATGCCATATTTCTCCGGCATCGCTGCTGCTTATTCCGTCTCCCACAAACATCAGGACAGAAGGTTTTTCGAGTATGGCAAAGCTACTGCTGCCCAGGTCAATGCCTTCGGGTGTGAGTCCAGTGCTGACACCGTATATGGTAATGCCACAGTCATCGGCAACGGACTGCATGAACCGGTGCAGCCGTGAACGGTTCATGGCTTGTCCCCACGCCGGAATAAGAATCGTTCCATATGAAAACTCCTTGTTCAGGTTACTGTCGCGGCAGGCGAATTTTTTTGTTGCTACACGTGTTATTATGCCGGCATCCTGGAGCTCATACAATGCCTTTGGTGAAAGGTATTCGTTCCATTCAAAAAGATAAGCATATGGATCATTACTGCCTGCCAGTCTCCCTTTTTCAACAGGCGGTTGTAAGACCTCTTCACCAGCCAGTCCTTCTATATCGTTGCCGCTTTTAATTGCTGTATAACTGATATTAAAAGCCATGGGCATTACCCATGTTGAAATATCATAGAATATACTGTCAGTAAAGGTTTGAACCGGTTCAAACAGGCTTCTGACAAACCTGTATTCAGGTTGTTTCAGCGGGACAATGTAACTATTTCCGGCATCATATATTACTCCATCCCTGGTTATGGTTTGTCGGGTCCTGAATACTTTTATATGGTGACCTAGAAGGTTTTTAATGAACCCGTCAACCCGCTGGTTATCTTCCGGTTCGCTGAATAAATATGCCTTGACAGGATACTTTTCGGCTTCCGAAAGTGCTTCTCTATAGAAATCTCTCAGGCTTTCCAGGAGAACAGTCCGCATATTGAGCCCTGCTTCAAGTGTAGACAATGCAACGAGGAACTGATTTCTTATTGCAAACGGGAAGGATATTATACCACCGGGCGTCTTCCTGATATGACCTTTTACACCTGCCTGTTCAAATAATATTCCCACAGAGCCGTGTATGTCGGGGTAGGAAGATCCTTTGCCGACATAATAATCATCATAACTTTCCTCTGAATAATACAGACTTCCTATTGAATCAAGGTATGCTTCATGGTACCTTGCAATCTCAGCTGTAAGCAGCTGGTTTTCCACAGGGGTAAGAGGATTATCCCTCGACTGGATTCCGGGCTGGAAGAAGAACGTTGAATTTGCTCCCATCTCGTGATGATCGGTGACAATGTCGGGTCTCCACCTGTAGTATGCAGCCATCCTTCCTGTCGATTCGGGATTCTGAAGCATAATGTAGTCACGGTTAAGATCGAACCAGTAGTGATTGGAGCGACCGCCGGGCCATGGTTCCCTGAATTCCCTGGAATCCGGATCAGGATTGCCGGTAAGGCTCCTTGTTGAATTGACCCAGGTCGAAAACCGTTGCATACCATCTGGGTTAAGTGTAGGATCAATTAGAATTACAGTGTTCTTTAGTAACTCATCGATCTTTTTCCCTTCTGCGGCAACCAGGTAGTAAGCAGTAAGGACCGATGAATTAGGTCCGCTTGCCTCATTACCATGGATACCGTAACCCAGCTTTACAAACAGGGGCATTTTTTTAATGTCGTAGCTGCCTGCTTTCGAAGGATCACAGATCATCAGGTGCTGCTTCCTTAGTTCTTCAATATTTTTAATGTTTTCAGGAGAGCTGATGATAAGCTGTCCCAGGACACGATCCTCGTAACTCCTGCCATATTCTTCCCATATAGCCCTGCCCGATACTTTCGCAAGTTCAATCATGTAATCAATCAGCCTGTCGGGAGTGATATGCCATTGCCCTACCTCGTAACCGGTATACTGTTCCGGTGTCGGTATCTTTTTATTATAGTTAATATTTCCCGGAAGAAAATAACTTAGGTCCGGTCCTGCATGCAGGACACATACTGATATGATCGTTAGAGCTAATAAGGATAATGTTTTTTTCATTTTGAAAAGGCTGGTTATAATTGACCAGCCAATATAGGAAAAAATTGGTTTCAGGTTAGCTGCAGCGAGTTGTTATAAAACATCAAGTAATCCCTTCCTGCCCTCCGCCTGCCGCCTGATGCCTGCCGCCTGATGCCTGCCGCCTTTTCCGGTAGTGGATAGTATCGCCCCATTCGCCATATATCACTTCTGAATCTGCCAGGTTTACCCTTGTTTCAAGGCAACTAAGGCAATCGTCGGCTGAATCATCGGTACAAGGTTTATTGTTATAGAGTTTGTAACTGTCGCGGTACATGCCCGGGGTAATATTTGGCATTATGATATTGGCGCCTGCCTTAACGGCTTTTTCCCTTCCAACAGGATCTATGGCCTGCAAGGCAGTGGCTGCAACCATATTGATATCTTTCATCATTATCCTCAATATTGCTATCATCTTAAGGGTAAGATCAAATCTTATGTATGGTGGCAGCAGGCTTCCGGATACTTTTATAAGCGGTGTGTCAGCATGCTCTATGTATGGCCCCATGCCGCACATATCGATGTCAAATTCCTTCATAAAGAGAAGATCCCCTGCAAGATCATCCATGGTCTGGTAGGGCAATCCGATCATGACACCTGTACCGGTCTGATAACCTGTATCCTGGAGACTTTTCAAACAGTCCAGCCTGCGCTGGAAATCATGCTTTATATTTTTGGGATGTATCTTTCTGTATAATTCAGGATTGGTAGCCTCTATCCGGAGAAGATACCTGTGAGCCCCGGCATCAAACCATCTTTTATAAACAGATGGTTCCTGCTCGCCTACCGAAAGGGTGATTCCCAGCTCACCGTGAGATAATTCCTTGATCCTGCGCAACAGGCTCTCAATCCTCAGGGTAAAGGATCTGCTTTCGATTTCTCCCGACTGGAGTGCAATTGAACCGTACCTGTTCCTGTATGCGAAATCTGCAGCAGCAAGTATCTCCTTATCCGTGAGATTGTACCGTTCCAGGTTTTTATTACCCTGACGGATACCGCAATACAGGCAATTCTTACCACAGATATTTGAAAATTCGATTAAACCTCTGAACCATACCTTGTTACCTATGTATCTTTCCTTGGTACGGGCCGATTCACTGAATAGTAGCTTTCTGTCTTCTCCCTCAGATTCGAGAAGAGTCACAATGTTCTCACGCCTGAAATCTCCTCTGCTCAGAATGTCGTTAACAGTCAAATCCATGTAATTTTAAGCTGATCAGCAAAGATACAATAAATACAAGTTGTATATCAACATCAGAATCCTCTTCCAAACATGCTCCACAGCGATGTTTTCAGTTCTTCCCACCTTTTCATTGCTGATTCGGCAAAGGTATTGGTATATGATGTAACATATTTTTCAGCTTCTTCATGTTTTCCTTCCTTTACAAGGTCCGTTACTTTTTTTTCTACCATGGGAAGTTCTTCAAATCCTTTGTCTTCCAGTTCTTTTACGGCAGGTTCGATAAGCTTTCTTCCCCGTTCCCAGTTAACAGTTGCCAGACGGTTAGCCTCCCGGAAGGACCACAGGGCAGCATCCGTCCTGTACCGTGGCTGTCCGCAAATACTGAATGAAGGGGGAAGTTTAAGAACACCGGAGAATATTGGGATCCTGGGACTTTCCCCTGGGTTATCAAAGGAGAACCATGCCACTGCCCCGACCTCATCGGGCAGCCATGAACGGCATTGTATCACATGGGAATAGGAACAGCCGGATATGGCAATTGTACGCTGACGCTGCACAACACCCGGTTTAAGTTCGTTAAGCAGGTTTCGCATATCGCTGCTCATCCAGTTATTGGCGACAGGCGATTTTTCTTTTCGCATGACTATATTACCATCTTTGTCTTTTTCATTCACAGTAACCAGCAGGTCTTTGGTCATGTCCCATGGAGTTCCTTCGTATGTTTCCCTGAAAAGACTCATTATATCGCGCGGTGATACTTTTTTTTCAGGTCTGACCGAGAAAGGCAGTTCTTCCGCATCATACGAAAGGTTAAGTGAAGGGGCAAGTTTGCTCAGAACATAAAATTCCCTTATAGCGAAGGGTTTTTTGCCGTTGATCACTTTCCAGAACTTAAAAGGTTCCTTCCCGTCCCAGAATCCCAGCCTCCTTGCCACATTCTTCAGATCGGTGCTGTACATGAAGTAATCAGGATTATTAAAATCAACATCTGATATCCTGGGTATGTTGGCGCATATTCCCACATTATCGTCAGGTATTCGTTCTGCACACCAGATAGCAGAAGGTTTCCCCTGTCCCGACCCGGCTATCTCAAGTTGCCATACCTCCTTAGGATCAGCAATGGTTATACATTCTGCCAGATCGCAGTATCCGTATTCTTCAGCAAGTTTTCCTATCAGAGCGATTGCTGCCCTGGCTGTTTTGCATCGCTGCAAAGCTATTTTCTCAAGCTCTTCTATAAGAAACATTCCGTCTTTGTTTACCAGTTCCTTCCTCCCGTATATTGTTGTCTCTCCAATAGCAAGTTGTTTTTCATTCATACAGGGATAGGCTGTATTAAGGAAGGCATATGTCTCCTCTGCCTCGGGTATCTCTCCTTTTATTGTAACCTTGCTCATATCCCATTCTTCTTCTGTATGGAGCATACCAGCATACACCTGGTGCATGGTGCCTTTATCATATTTCTGGTGCGGGAATATGTTGAGCCAGGTCCTGTAATTACCGTCGCAGCTGTGTGATGTCATTACAGAGCCATCGGTGGAAGCAAGCCTGCCGACCATTATTGTTGTACAGTTTTCAGCATATCCCGGTCCATCAGTATCAATATCATTGATCTGACCGGTACAGGTGAAAGAGTGTGCTGACAGTAAAATAACAGCCAGCAAGCTTAATCTGAGAAGAGGACTTTTCATATGAAAATAATTTTAATGTCTGGATTACTTATCAGGCATATTACGCAAATGTAATTTTTATTAATCTATTTCCTTAAACTTACATGATAGTTGTCTTGTGTTTTGCTTGTAATTTTTATTATATTGCCTCTATATATAATTGTCCTATTTTGAGTGTAAGATATTATATGTCACCGGATTATTTATTTGTCGTAGCTCACATTGTCGGCTTTCTTAAACGGTTTGCAGGTTTATAATCAGAGTATTTTCCCGGCTGGTGAATTTACTGTTTCCGTTTTCCTTTATCAAAGAGAATCATGATTAATGAAAAACTTATAAATCCTGAAAGCATTGTTGTAGTGGGAGGTTCCGACGATCCCTTCAAACCTGGTGGTAAAATACTCAAGAACATAATTGATGGTGGTTACAGTGGCAGACTTTATGTTGTAAATCCGAAACAGGACATTGTCCAGGGTATTAAGTCATACAGGGATATTAATGATTTACCGGAGACGGATCTGGCTATCCTTGCAATTTCAGCAGCGATGTGCCCGCCTGCGGTGGAAACGCTTGTAAACGTTAAGCATACAAAGGCTTTTATTATTATTTCAGCCGGTTTCAGTGAGGCTGGACCTGATGGAAATAAACTTGAAAAGGAGATCGCCGGGCTTATTTCAGAGGCGGGCGGATCATTGATAGGACCTAACTGCATAGGAGTAATAACAAATTCATATAATGGTGTTTTCACAACTCCGGTTCCACGGTTGCACAGCAAAGGTTGTGATTTTGTTTCGGGGTCCGGTGCGACTGCTGTTTTTATTTTTGAGTCGGCCATGGCCAAGGGACTGAATTTCTCCAGTGTCTTTTCTGTCGGAAACAGTGCTCAGACGGGAGTAGAGGATGTCCTGGAGTATTGGGATGAGACATACAACCCGGAAACCAGTTCATCTATAAAGCTTATTTATGTTGAGAGTATACAGGATCCCGACAAACTTTTGCATCATGCATCATCTCTTATCAGGAAAGGATGCAGGATAGCTGCCATTAAGGCGGGTACCACGGAAGCCGGAAGCAGGGCTGCCTCTTCTCATACCGGCGCCATGGCATCATCCGACTCAGCGGTCGAGGCTCTGTTTCGCAAGGCAGGTATCGTTAGATGTTCCGGACGGGAAGAGTTAACAACTGTTGCTTCTGTTTTCTTTCACAAGCATCTTAAAGGAAGGAATATAGCTATTATCACGCATGCAGGAGGACCTGCCGTTATGCTAACCGATGCACTTTCTGCCGGAGGAATGAATATACCCAGGCTACCGGAAGATCATCAGAAGAAACTTCTTGCGATGATGAATAAGGGTGCCTCAGCCATCAACCCGATCGATCTGATCGCTACAGCTACCAATGATCAGCTGGACAATGTAATTGATTACGTTGATAAAAAGCTTCCGATGATAGATGGTATGAGCGTGATATTTGGTAGTAACGGTCTGAATGATATGACTGAGATATATGATCTTCTTCATAAGAAGATCGCAGAATGTAATAAACCATTGTATCCTATCCTGCCCTCGGTAACAAGTTCTTCAGAGGAGCTGAAGTATTTTCTCAACAAGGGGCATGTGAACTTCCCTGATGAGGTAGTACTTGGAAGGGCACTTACCAGGATATCCAATACACCGTATCCGGCTGAAGAAAAGATATTTCTGCAGAGCATAGATGTACCAAGGATCAGGCAGATAATAGACAGCTCATCTGATGGTTACCTTGGTCCTGCCGTTATTCAAAAGCTGTTGAATGCGGCGCATATTCCTGTGGTCGCGGAAACAGTGGTTAATACAAAAGAGGACCTGGTCATAGTCTCGGAGAAGGCAGGTTTTCCCCTGGCTTTAAAAGTTGTAGGGCCGGTACATAAATCGGATGTTGGTGGAGTGACACTCAATATCAGGTCGGCTAAACACCTGGAGGCTGAATTTAACAGGATGATGCAGATACCCGATGTGAAAGCTGTACTGGTACAGCAGATGCTTACAGGTACCGAGTTATTTATTGGCGCAAAATATGAACCACGTTTCGGTCATATAATATTGTGCGGACTGGGTGGAATATTTGTGGAGGTTCTTGGCGATATATCGTCAGGACTGGCTCCGCTTACATTCAATGAGGCAGAGTCGATGATAAGGAGCCTTAAGAGTTACAGGATAATCAGAGGTACAAGGGGTAAACCGGGTATAAACGAAACAAAATATGCAGAGATAATTGTCAGGCTGTCAAGCCTGCTCAGGTTTGCAACTGAGATCAAGGAGATGGATCTGAATCCTCTTATTGGCAGCACTGACAATATTACTGTTGTTGATGCACGTGTAAGGATCGAAAAGTGATCATGACGTGTTTTATTATCATAACATAGTTTTTATAACTATATTCGCAATCGAAAAATAGGGTAAAAAGGAGTAAATCGCATGATTATTAATCAGTTATCTGAAATTCCTGAAAATAAATCAATATTTCCAATATCAGGTGAGACACTCAGCAATATGGCAAAGAAACTTGGGATCCCTTCACCGGGCACAAGTTCAATAAGAGAGATAGTTCACCTTACAAATAACCTTGAGGAGCTTACGGGTGTTAGTTATATTAGGATGGAGATGGGTGTTCCCGGTCTTCCTACACCCATGCCCGGCATTGAGGCAGAGATTATTGCGCTGAAGGAAGGGGTGTCTGCAGAATATCCCGATATCAGTGGTGTAGAATCACTTAAGAATGAATCGTCAAGATTCATAAAACTGTTCCTTGATATTGATATAAAACCCCGGGGCTGTATACCTACTGTCGGTTCAATGATGGGTGCCATGGTAAGCTTCCTGGTTGCCAACAGGAATGACAGGACAAAAGAAGGAACACTGTTTATAGATCCGGGATTTCCTGTTCAGAAGCAGCAGGTCAAGATGCTGGGTCATGATTATTTTTCATTTGATGTCTATAATTACAGGGGAAAGAAACTAAGGGCTAAGCTTGAGTCTTACCTTAAAACAGGAAAAGTATCCTCGTTGCTTTTCTCCAATCCGAACAATCCCTCATGGGTCTGCCTTACCGAGGAAGAGCTGGCAATCATAGGCGAACTTTCGAATGAATACGATGTTATCGTTATAGAGGATCTGGCATATTTTGGTATGGATTTCAGAAAAGATTATATGGTGCCGGGTAGTCCTCCGTTTCAACCGACTGTCGCCCGTTATACCGACAACTATGTTATTCTTATTTCAAGCTCAAAGATCTTCAGCTATGCAGGACAGAGGATTGGCATAATGGCGATATCGGATTCGCTCTTTGAAAGGTCATATCCTGATCTTTTAAGATACTATTCTTCTGATAAGTTTGGACATTCATGTATCTTTGGGGCACTTTATGGATTGTCAGCAGGCGTTGCCCACTCTGTTCAATACGGTTTCTCGGCGTTGTTAAAAGCAGTTAACGACGGGAAATATAATTTTAGGGATGATGTAATCGAGTATGGTAAGAAAGCACACGAGATGAAAAAAATGTTCTTGTCGAATAATTTTAATATAGTATATGATAAGGATCTTAATGATCCCTTGGCGGATGGTTTCTATTTTACCATATCCTATCCTGGCATGTCAGGTGTTGAATTACTTGAAGAACTTCTCAGGTACGGGATAAGCTCAATCTCGCTCGATATATCGGGCAGTGACAGACATGAGGGACTAAGGGCATGTGTTTCAAAGGTTCCACGGGATCAGTTTCCTGATCTCAGGTCGCGTCTCAGGAAATTCTCAGAAGATCATCCGTTATAATTTTAACTAAAAATCTCAGAAAGATGGCAAAGGTAAAAGGTAGTGTTGTTATTGACGTTGAGAGGTGTAAAGGGTGTGAGATATGCGTGGTTTCGTGTCCTTTCGATACTTTAGCGATGACTAAGGAAGTAAACGGAAAGGGATATAACTATGCATACCCCGCAAATCCTGATACATGCACCGGATGTACCAATTGTGCATTAGTATGCCCCGACGGAGCTATAACAGTTTATAAAATAAAAATCTAGTTATTCAATGGAAAAAGAACTTAGATTGATGAAGGGTAATGAAGCAGTTGCAGAAGCCGCAATACGTGCCGGTGTGGATGGCTACTTCGGATACCCTATAACACCCCAGACAGAGGTGATCGAATATCTTATGGCAGCCAGGCCTTACGAAACCACCGGGATGGTGGTACTGCAGGCAGAGAGTGAAGTAGCATCTATCAATATGGTTTATGGTGCCGCAGGGGCTGGTAAGAAGGTGATGACTTCATCATCATCACCGGGAATAAGTCTTATGCAGGAAGGTATCTCATATATTGCAGGAGCTGAACTGCCATGTCTTATCGTTAATGTAGTCAGGGGAGGTCCGGGACTTGGCACAATACAGCCCTCACAGTCCGATTATTTCCAGGCAACAAAGGGTGGTGGACATGGTGATTATCACCTTATAGTACTTGCTCCGGCTTCGGTACAGGAAATGGCCGATTTTGTCGATCTCAGCTTTGAGCTGGCTTTCAGATACAGGAACCCGGTAATGATGCTCTCCGACGGAGCAATAGGACAGATGATGGAAAAGGTTTACCTCAGCCCTTACAAGGAGCGTTCAAAAACAGTTCCGGAGTGGGCGACTACAGGTAAACCATCAACGAGGGAAAGAAATATTATCACTTCGCTGGATCTTGATCCCTACAGGCAGGAGGTCTTTAACCAGAAGCTGAGGGATAAATATAATGAGATAAAGGAAAAGGAAGTACGTTATGAGGAATTTCAGTGCGATGATGCTGACTATCTGCTTGTGGCTTATGGTACAAGCGCCAGAGTGTGTCAGAAATCAGTACTTATGGCAAGAGAACAGGGCATTAAAGTTGGACTGTTACGACCGATAACACTTTTCCCTTTCCCTGAAAAAAGAATAGAGGAACTGGCCGGCAGTGTTAAAGGCATGCTCTCTGTAGAGATGAGTAATGGCCAGATGGTGGAGGATGTGATGCTTGCCGTGAACGGTAAGGTCCCCGTCTATCATTTCGGAAGAATGGGAGGTATTGTAACAACGCCGGAAGAAGTTGTTGATACTCTTAAATCAAAATTTATAGGAGGTTAAGAAATGGCAGTAGTACCTGGAATAAAAGAAATAATAAAACCGGAAAACCTGGTTTACAAGAAAACCAGCCTGATGACAGAAAATATTCTGTCATACTGTCCGGGATGCGGTCATGGAACCGCCCACAGGATTCTGGCAGAGCTGATAGACGAAGAAGGATTGCAGTCTGATGCCATAGGGATTTCCCCGGTAGGATGCTCTGTCTTCCTGTATAATTTTATTGATATAGACTGGCAGGAAGCAGCTCATGGGCGTGCTCCGGCTGTGGCCACTGTAATAAAACGACTCTACCCTGAGAAGTTTGTCTTTACCTACCAGGGTGACGGCGATCTTGCGGCCATTGGAACAGCAGAGACCATTCATACATGCAACAGGGGTGAGAATATACTTATAATATTTATCAATAACGGTATTTATGGTATGACCGGTGGACAGATGGCACCGACAACCCTTCCCGGGATGAAGTCGTCCACATCACCTTTCGGAAGGGATGTAAGCATCATGGGTAATCCGCTTAAAATGGCAGATATTGTAGCCACTTTGCCCGGAGCTTATTATGTTACTCGCCAGAGCGTTCATACCCCGGCTAATGTGAGGAAGACAAAGAGAGCTTTAAAAAAGGCTATTGATTACCAGAAGCTCAAAAAAGGGACATGTCTCGTGGAAATAGTCTCTAACTGTCCTTCAGGATGGAAGATGACTCCTGTGGAATCAAATAAATGGATGGAAGAAAACATGTTCCCTTTCTACCCCCTGGGAGACCTTAAGACTCCTGAAGAATAGTATGTTATAATTAAATAAAGATATCGGAAAAATGACTGAAGAAATTGTTATAGCCGGCTTTGGAGGACAGGGAGTCCTGTCAATGGGTAAAATAATGGCTTATTCAGGGGTGATGCAGGATATGGAGGTTAGCTGGATGCCTTCATATGGACCTGAGATGAGGGGAGGTACTGCCAATGTAATAGTAATTATAAGCAATGAGAGAATAAGCTCTCCAATAATTAGAAGTTTTGATACAGCAATAATCCTTAATCAACAATCACTTGACAAATTTGAGAGTGCTGTCAAACCGGGAGGTATCCTTATCTATGACGGAAATGGAATTACCAGGCATCCTGAAAGGAAAGATATCTCTATATACAGGGTCGATGCGGCTGAGGAGGCCTCAAAGATGCAGAATCCAAAGATATTCAATACAATAGTACTTGGAGGATTTCTGAAAGTTAAGCCTTTGATCAGGTTTGAGAATGTTGTTAAAGGACTGAAAAAATCACTCCCGGAAAGATATCACAACCTTATTCCATTAAATGAAAAAGCTCTGCTCAGGGGGGAGGAGATCATTAAAGAAGTGCATAAGGCATAGAGAACCTTCACACGGGTGTATAGTAGCGGTCAATCCGGATAAATAAAAGAATAGTCACGGTTTTATTTTTCATAGAAATGCATGTCTGTTATATATTTCCATACTTCCGGAGAAAGGAAATATGACATGTTCTTTCCTTCCCTGATACCTTTTCTGATAAAAGTCCCGGAGATCTCCATTGCCGGAGCTTCAGTCATATGTAGTTCAGACCCTTTCAGCAATCCTTCAAGTACCGGTGGAACAGGTTTCTTTTGAGTGCTGCGAGGATAAATATATATTGGGCATTTTCCAACAAGTTCCTCGGCATTTTTCCATTTGTGCAGTGTTAACAGGTTATCTTCACCCATGACAAGGCAAAACCGGTATGACGGATATTTCTCCTCCATATAGGTCAGTGTATCAATAGTATATGAGGGTACCGGCATCCTGAATTCAATGTCAGAAGCTTTCATCCTGTCATTATCACCAATGGCTAACTGAGTCATGTATAGCCGGTGGTGGTCGGCCAGCAGTGTCTCTTTCTTTTTCAGAGGATTGTGCGGACTGACAACAAACCACACCTGGTCGAGACCGGCAAACTCTGTCATATAACCCGCAATAGCCATATGACCTATGTGAACAGGGTTAAATGATCCGAAATATAAACCTACTCTGGTCACTCCATCATTGCTTTTTCCCGTTGAGAAAGGAGAGGACAGTACTCAGTGTTATCTCCTTCGCTGTATCAAGGTTATCATTAATAACTATCTTGTCAAAGCGGTCTGCCAGTGACAGCTCTTTTTCAGCTTTGGCTATTCTCATTTTAAACTTCTCACCGCTGTCGGTCCCTCTCTTCGCAAGTCTCTTTTCAAGTTCCTCCACAGATGGTGGCATAATAAATATTGATATTGATCTGTCGCCAAAAATTCTCTTAAGGTTTATCCCTCCCTGTACATCCACATCGAAGAGGACATGCTTCCCTTCAGACCAGATCCTATCGAGTTCGCTCTTAAGTGTTCCGTAATACAGGTCGTGGTAGACTTCCTGCCATTCAACAAATTCATCTTCCTTTATCCTTCTTTTGAATTCTGGGACCGTAAGGAAAAAATAATCAAAGCCATCTCTTTCCGTTTCCCTTTTTTGCCTTGTTGTAGCTGATACCGAAAATGCGAGATCCAGGCCTCTTTCAAGGAGGTATTTTACTATGGTTGTTTTTCCCGCACCCGATGGCGCCGAGACTATTACAAGCTTACCTTCCTGTCTCCCGGTATCTTTTATCATTTTTGTTTTTTCCATATGCATATCTCCACGGCTTACCCCTTTTTCCCTTTTCCTTTTTCCTTTTATTTACAACACATTGAGTGTTTGTTCTTTGATCTTTTCAAGCTCATCTTTCATCATAACCACATACTTCTGAATTGAAGCATCATTGGCTTTTGAGCCGATGGTGTTTATCTCCCGACCTATCTCCTGTGCTATAAAGTTAAGTATCTTGCCGTTAGGAGGCTGTGTCTTCATGGTCTCGATGAAATAATCGCAATGTGTTCTCAATCTGACCTTTTCTTCATTTATATCATATTTTTCGAGGTAGAAGATTAGCTCTTGTTCAAACCTGTTTCTGTCTATTTTCTCTGTTACATGATTCTCTTCAAGAACTGACAGAAGTTTTTCCCTTATTTTTTTTATTCTCCCAGGTTCATAATCCTCAATATCCGAGAGAAGATTCCTTATCTTACCTATGCATTTCTCAAAATCTTTCATAATGGAAATACCTTCTTCAGTCCTGTACTGGTCGAGCATATTGATCGATTCAGCAATCTGGTTTCTGACAGCATTCCATTCTTCCTCTGAAAGGTCAGGCTTTTCCGTTTTAAGGGTGTCAGGCAGCTTCAGAATAGCAGACAGGATCTGCTCGCCTATCTCTATCTCAAGTTCCCCGGCAATTTCCCTGAACTGATTATAATAATTCTTTACTGCTGACTTATTTATTGTTGTAACAACTTCTTCATCAAGCATATCAAAATAGATTGAAAGATCTATCTTGCCCCTGTCGAGCTTCTGACTGACCAGGTTTCTTATTTCCGGCTCTTTCTCCTTATATAGCCATGGAAGTTTGGTATTAAGGTCAAGTTGTTTGGAATTAAGTGATTTGATCTCAATTGTTATTTTCTTCTGAGGAGTTTCGGCAATCGCCTTCCCGTACCCTGTCATTGACTTTATCATGTTCCGGTCATTATTTAAGTTGCCAGCATTACTGGTTGTAAGTTACAAATTAAGTATTAATATACCAATGAACTGCAATCCAGTAATGGTTTATCATGCCCTGCCCAGGACAACTGTAAAATGTCTCATTATAGGCGCTTCACTGATTATTCTGAGACCGCTGTCTATCCTGTCACGTCTCTCATAGACACTGGCAGTTGCTGCGGCAACATAATCCATATGCTTGTCTGAGTATACCCTCCTTGGTACTGCCAGACGTACCATTTCAAGGACAGGGTAACGGTTCTTCCTTGTAACCGGATCCCTGTCGGCCATAAGAGCTCCTATTTCAACACCTCTTACACCTCCTTCGATATACAGCTCGACGGCCAGGGTCTGTGCCGGAAATTCCTCAGGTGGTAATCCAGGAAGGAATCTCTTTGCATCAATAAACACTGCATGTCCTCCGAAAGGTTCAAGTACTGGAACTCCATACCCCTTCATCATTGTCCCAAGGTATTCAACCTGCCTGATCCTCGATTCGAGATATGAAAAATCAGTTCCTTCATAGAGACCCGTGGCAAGGGCATTCATATCTCTTCCTGACAAGCCACCATAGGTTATAAAGCCTTCATACATAATGTTATATGTAGTAGCTTTATGGAACAGTTCCTCTTCCCTGAATGCAATGAATCCACCAATATTGACTATAGCATCCTTCTTGGAACTCATAGTCATTGCATCGGCATATGAGAACATCTCACGGGCAATGTCCCTTATATCCTTATCTTTGTAACCTTTCTCCCTTGTCTTTATAAAATATGCATTTTCAGCAAACCTGGCTGAATCAATAATGAGTCTTACTCCATACTTTTTAGCCAGGTCGCTCACCTCTTTAATATTTTCCATACTGACCGGCTGACCACCAACCGTATTATTGGTCGCAGTAAGCAAAATGCAGGGAATGGAGTCGAGAGGATTCGATTTTAACACTTTCTCAAGCTTAACTGTATCCACATTGCCTTTGAAAGGATCTCCTGACAGTAAATCAGTTGCTGAATCGACGGTACAGTCAATAGCTGTGGCTTTCCTGTATTCAATATGTCCTTTGGTAGTATCAAAATGGGCATTACCGGGCACAACATCGCCCTCTTTTACTATAACTGAGAAAAGTACATTCTCAGCAGCCCTTCCCTGGTGAGTCGGAAGAAAGTAAGGGAATCCTGTAATATCATCTATTGCTTCTTTCAGGTTATAATATGATGATGATCCCGCATAACTTTCATCCCCTGACATAATTGACGACCACTGGTTGTCGCTCATAGCACCTGTACCTGAATCAGTAAGCAGATCAATGAATACCTGTTCAGATCGTAAATTAAAGAGGTTAAAAGATGCTTCTTTGATCCATATTTCTCTCTCGGAGCGGTTGCTTCTATAAATTTTTTCGACCATTTTGGTCTTATATGGTTCTGCAAATGGTAATTTCATTACGTGATTTTTAATGTTGCTTATTATTTTGACATCTTTGCGGGGGAAATACACATTGCTGCCCGGTCAATATTTATGAAAAATGTGTGGTGGAATTTAGCCTGGCAGAAATTATAATAAGAATCATGATTTACGGAATTCCTTCCTCAGGCAAAAGCCGGAACATCACAATCGGGATAATTACAGCCGGCAGAAAGAGTGTATAACCAGGAGATAACAAAAAAATCCCTGTTTTTGATATTTCTGTATATATCAACAGGGTAAAATGCCGTTAAGGAATAAAAAGCTTTCAATACTGAAATTTGTTTTTGTAAAATTAATAGTTATTTATGAAATTCGTCCGCCATCAACAAAGAAAAGGAATCACAACTATGAAAGTACAAGCCAGGCGGTTAATTTTCCTTATACTTATTTTCGTTTTCAATACATCAGTTTTTGCTCAGGGACTGGTGGAGGAGGCTTCAACGGATCAATCGACAATAGATTCATTGGGAAGGAGTGGACTGATCTTTCAGGAGAACAGGAAAAAACCCGGTATAGTGCTTTCCAGGGAACAGGCTGTGAGTTTTCTCCGGGAAAATACTGAATCGAAAAACTGGGCTGATCAGAACAATATGTTGAGGGAAGCACTGAATCAGCTAGTCTATGATGCCTCGCACCCCCGATATGATTCTTTAAGACATTATCTTAAAATGTATCCTTTTGATTCTCTCGATATTCCATGGGATCAGTTTTATATCTGGGAACCGGTACACCTTAAGATTCCCGTGATACCATCAGGACTTAATCTGGTCCGGACTGATTCACTGGGTCTGGACTCCCTTGCATTAGGGAAGAGGTTAACAGGACAGCCGGCAGGAGGATTAAAGGACACCACGATCCTGGTGGTTGTCGATACATTGAATGAGGTGACTTCATCGAGTCCATATTTTCCTTTTAAATACATGACTCATCCATATCAGAGTGATTCTCTGAGGGTTGCTGTAAATGCGCTGCTTGATTATCTTGACGGGCGTGATTCGTCAGTTGTTTATTTTACAGGTTCAGGAAACAGGATTACACCATTGTGGATCAATTCCAGAAGTGACAGGATGGTAAGATTCTGGCTGAGAAATGAATTTGCTGATTCAGTGACAATCTGGATAGGGGATATGTCGAGAGATACTATTGGTCTTTACCTTGAAAAGGGTGTCAGTTTCCGACGGCCAATGCGTCAATCAGATTATTCTGATGCTTATGTGAATGTTGAAGAGCCGGATAAATCGACTCTTATGGATATTCACGATATTGAGATAAATCATGAGTACTGGAAATATCATACGGAAGCTTCCATTCTTTTTAGCCAGGCCGCATTATCAAACTGGGTAAAAGGGGGAGAGAACAGCCTCGCTACATCCATGGATATCACCACTCATGCCGATTATAGCAACAAATCGAAAAAACTCTCTTCGAATAACTTTCTCAGGCTGAATCTTGGCTTTCTTAAGTCAGGAAGCGATAAGGTGAAGAAGAACCTCGATCTGCTGGAAACCAATTCAAAGCTGAACCATAAGGCTTTCGGGAAATTCGACTTTAGTGCCATTATGCTTTTCAAGACCCAGGTGGCACCAGGGCATAAATACTATAAGGACGTTGCCGGGGAGGATTCTTCCGTTATGGTCTCAAAATTCCTTAACCCGGCGATTCTGACAGTTGGTCTCGGGCTCGATTATAAACCAAACAAGACCACCTCAATTAACTTCTCACCCCTGTCGTACAGGGTCACGTTTGTTACAAGTGACACTATTGACCAGACCCTTTACGGCATACCAAAGAACAGGAAGTCGAAGCATGAACCGGGT
>Ga0315535_1001118_pt1 | contig 18246 bp, 12 predicted proteins | sample SalMarSW160220MG_2_FD_203092 | JGI IMG/M metagenome (GOLD analysis project Ga0315535, IMG submission 203092) | Salt marsh sediment microbial communities from the Plum Island Ecosystem LTER, Massachusetts, United States - Salt Marsh Sediment SW1602-20 ... | reverse complement strand
CCGCCAGGACCGTTTCCTTCATTTGCGCCTTCTCTTTTTCATTGGGAAGGGCGATGAGCGGAAAGGCGTAGCCGTATTTTCTGTAGGCATCATTATAATTCTGCTCCGCTCTGCGAATGGCCTCTTCGATCTCCGGATTGTTCATCCCGGCTGCCCGTATTTTCTTAATCGTCTCTTCGGCTGAAAATTTGGGCATTCCGGCCGTTTTGTCGACTGCCCCTGAGACGGTGATGACGTTTTCGTTATCCATCTTAAAAAGCTCTCCTCAAAAAAGGTTGCGGCATCCCAAAATGGTGCATACGGCCCTTGTCATTCAAGGCGTAATTTCAAAAGAAGTTTGTCAGGCCCGCCATGGAGCTCTTGATGGCGGATTGACTCAATTCAATCCCCTCATTCTTGATACCTGTAGGCGTATTCACTAACTTGGGGCCGGCGGCAAGTTCCAGACTGGCTGCTACGGTTATGGCGAGTTTTACCGCAACAACCAACTCAAAAAGACCGCCTATTTTAATATCCGATTTAAGGCCGATGAAGATTTCGCTCGCGCCACCGACAGCAATGGACGATTTGGCCCCGACGAAGACCTCACTCTTCCCCCCGACATATATTTCACTTGCCAGTGCGATGGTTATCTGGCTCTTGGTACCAACCCAGATACTGGTATTTCCCGCGATGCCGGTGATGTCCCACGATCCCACGAAGAGCGCTCTCTCACCGGCGACTTTGGTCTGTTCGCTTTGCCCTACTGCGGTGAGCTTGAGCCCGGCCAGATTGAGGATTTCCTCATTTCCGACCGTGGTTGATTTTGCATCCGAAAGCTTCTTCGATTCTGTCTTTCCAACGGTTGTCGACTGCTTGTCTCCCAGGGTCTTTGTCTTGACATTGCCCTTGAAATGTTCATCGGTATCACCACCCACTTCAAGCGACCGCTTTTTATCAATCTGGGTTTTCTGGTTCGCTTTCGTGGAAATCTCAATACCGGAAGGTCCCCCGGAGTCGGCCGCACCAATCCGGACGAAGGTCTTATCGGTGGGAGACTGCAGTTTCATCAGTTGGCTTCCTGATTTGTCTTCCGTATGGATCTGATTACCGCCGCCGGTCTTAATCATACACAACGTGTTGGTATTTGAGTTTACTGGGCTGGCAGTATCGGGGTTCGGGACGGAACCGGCAATGACCGGTCGATCCAGATCCCCGTTTACAAAGGTCAATAGGACCTCCGTATTTCCATGTAACGGGAAGTGCATTCCGTAGTCTCGGCCGGAATAAGGCTGGGCCATGCGGACCCATCTGGAGGCCTTGCTGGCGCCCCTGTCACTCTGGTCAAAAAACAATCTGACCTTGTAGCGCCCTTCATCGTCGATTTCGGCGTATTGACCGTCCGTGGCGTCCACCTTTGCGTTCATGCTACCGTAAAATCGCGGCTTGGGTGTTTTACGTTCCGGGCGGTACTGGAGATCAGCCGGGATGGATCCAAATCGATTGACATAGAGCAGTCCGGAATCTTCATCAGCGGAGCTTTGGTCTGTTCCAAAAAGGGCACGGGTCTGGTTCCCCTCGTGTTCCAGTTCCACTATGAGAAACCGCTCATTGTAGGTGTCCCGATAGTGCTCGGCCAACTCAAAGACAAAACCCGGGCAGAGGTTCGGGGCGGTGCTTTCTCCGTTGAAGATGCTCTCTCTGCAGAGAATCTCTTCAGCACGGATTCCGGCGAGGGCATTTCCCTCCTCGGGTGTCTTAAAGTGCTCTCCGTAAATGTAGACATCTCCCCGCCCCTGGGAGGCCACCTCAGCCTCCCCCCGGAGTTCCAGATCAGGCCTTCGATAATTGTAGTCTCTCAATATGACCTTTCTGGGGAGCATTTTTTTGCGGCAGATCAGATCTCTGACGATTTCCTCTTCACGAGCCCTCAGACTCGAGGGCGGATGGTATTCAATGGTGCTCGCATCGGGGATGTTTTCATGACTGGAGGCATTATCCGTTATGATCAGTTTCTCGAACTCTTCTGTTTGCTGAAAATAGTAGTAGATGCCCTCGCGTTCCATCCAGCGGGAGATAAAATCAAAATCCGTTTCACCATACTGGCATATATACTCCCACTGGGGGTAGGTGTTCGTCAGTCGCAATTCGTAGTCATTGGTTGTCAGACCGGCCTGCCGCAATATCTCCTCGATAATGTCAGGAACCGTCTTGTCCAGAAAAAGCTGGTTCTCATGATAAAGGTCTGCCTGCCAGAGCCGAGGAACCAGAACCGTCTTGTAGAATACCCGTTCAGCATCCTCATGAAGCTGTTCAAACAGGGAGGGTATTCCGTGAAAGAGCCTATCATCCCCTTCATTTCGGAAGATGGTCAAAGTAGCAGGGTTTTGAAGGACTGAGCCAAGGTCGATTTCGGGATCCTCTGAAACCAATTGGATTGCGAATTCATATAATTTCGAAATACCTTCGTCCCCTTGAAAACGGACCACCTGAAAGGTATCTTCAGGAAGACCGTGGGAAACGAATGTGAACCGTATTCTTTCCTGCTCGGTCATTTCAGCCTCCTTCACAGAAATCGAAATAATATTGGGCACCAATGCAGAGACATATCCGGGGAATCCCGGAAAGCTGTTTTCGGATGCATTCCAGATCAAGAAAGGGCAAGGTGCCTCATCTTTCCTGGATCAACAAAAGTGAATGCCAAAGGTCCCATCCTCGGCCACATCCAGTTTTATCTCCCCGGGCAGTGCTTCCTCGCTCATCCTGGCGAGGATGTCCCGGGACAGTTGCGGGAGGATGGTCCCGTTCATGATATGGTCGATGTTGCGTGCCCCGGTTTCCACCTCAGTACATCGGGCCGCTATCTGATCCACGACGTTTTGGGTGTAGGTGAGCTTGGCCTTGTGTGTTTCTTCCATCCTCCTGGCCAGTTTGTCCAGTTTCAGCACCACGATATCCTTCAGGATATCAGGCGGAAGCGTGTAGAAGGGGACAATGGTCATGCGGGCCAGCAGCGCGGGTTTAAAATGGTTGCTGAGGATGGGCCTGATAGCGGATGCGACCGTGTCCATAGGGGGCGGTTCCTCCCCGGAACAGAGCTCGGTAATGACGTCTGAGGCGAGATTGCTGGTGAGGAAAAGGATCGTGTTCTTGAAATCGATGACGCGTCCTTCTCCGTCGGAAAGTGATCCCTTGTCAAAGACCTGGTAGAACAGATTGAGGACTTCGAGATGGGCCTTTTCCACCTCGTCAAGGAGGACGAGGGAGTAAGGCCGCTGGCGGACCCCTTCGGTGAGGACGCCCCCTTCCCCGTATCCCACGTAACCGGGAGGGGAACCAATGAGCCGGCTCACCGTGTGCCGCTCCTGGAATTCGCTCATGTTAATGGTCACCATGAAGCGTTCTCCCCCGAAAAGGAGGTCGGCAAGCGCGAGAGCCGTCTCGGTCTTGCCCACGCCGCTTGGTCCCACCAGGAGAAATACCCCCATGGGCTGGGCAGGATCCTTGAGCCCGGCCTTTGACGCCTTGATCACCTGGGTGATGCCTTCCAGTGCCTCGTCCTGGCCTTTGATTCTGTCCTGGAGATTGGTTTTCAGGTTGACCACGTTCCGGGCCTCTTCCCGCATGACTTTTCCAAGGGGGATGCCGGTCCAGTCGGAGACCACCTTTGAGACGATGTCCGGGTCCACCTCGATGCGAACCAACGGGGAGTCTCCCTGAAGGGCTTCCAGCTCTTGATGCATGCCTTCGAGTTGTGCCTTGCTGTCATCACTGTCCGCGCCTTTTTCGACCGCATCGCCGTCGTTCCCGTATAATGCGTTTCTCAAGTCTATTATCCGCCGGGCCAGTTCCTTCTCTTTCACCCAACGTTCCTTGAGTGTACTTACCTCTCCGTTCAGGGTCGTGAGAAGGGTTTCGATTTCCGTCAGGCGTTCATCATCCACAGGCATGCCGTGCGTCCGGTCGCGTATGAGTGCGGCCTTCTCACGTCCCAGGGCCTGGATGGATCGTTCCTTGTCCTCCATGATATCCGGTTTTGCGCTCAGCAGAACCTTGACCCGGGCGGCACTGGTATCCAGCAGATCCACGGCCTTGTCCGGGAGTTGACGCCCCGAGATATAACGGCTGGACAACTCCGCGGCCGCTTCCACCGCATCGTCACGGACCACCACGCCGTGCGCCTCTTCATATTTCTCTTTGAGGCCCCGCAGGATCAGGGCCGCGATTTCAACGGAAGGTTCTTCCAGTTTCACCGGCTGGAACCGCCGGGCGAGAGCGGCGTCTTTTTCAAAATATTTCTTATATTCCGACCAGGTGGTGGCGGCGATGGTCCTGAGTTCCCCGCGGGCCAGGGCGGGCTTCAGGAGATTTGCGGCGTCACCTCCGCCTGCCGATCCTCCCGCCCCGATCAGGGTGTGGGCCTCGTCGATAAAGAGGATGATGGGTTTCGGCGAGGCCTTGACCTCATTGATGACCGACTTGAGCCGGTTCTCGAATTCCCCCTTCACGCCCGCGCCGGCCTGGAGAAGCCCCATATCAAGCCCCACGATGGAAACGTCCCGGAGGAGATCGGGAACATCCCCTTCCACAATGCGCAGGGCCAATCCTTCCACCACGGCAGTCTTTCCCACTCCCGCCTCACCGACGACGATGGGGTTGTTTTTTCTGCGCCTGGCGAGAATATCAACCATCTGGCGGATTTCCCTGTCGCGGCCGAAGACCGGATCTATTTCCCCGGCACCGGCCTTTTGGGTAAAATCGACACAGAATCGGGCGAGGGCGGTTCCATCCCCCGGGGCGCCTGTTTCCCTTTCCGAGCGTTCCCCCTCTGCCGGCTGCTCTATGGATTTTCCGATGATGCCATGGAATTGGGCAAGGATGGTGTCACGACTGAGGGGACTCAGAAAATCAACATAGGAACCTGTGGCGAACTGCGTGGGCTTATTGAGAAAGGCCGCCAGAATTCCGCCGGAACGAATCCTGCCTTCTCCAAGATCCACGGAACTGGCAAGCCATGCTTCCTGGAAGAGTTCCATGAGCAGGGGGGAGAAAACCGGTTTGGCCGCGTTTCCCGTGCGGAAGTCCTCGATAGTCTGGTCAATGGCCTTTTTCACTCTTCCTGCATCGACGTCGAACTGCCTGAGGAGCATGGGAAGGTCGGATTGGGGCTCTTCCAAAAGTTTGGTAAGGAAGTGTTCTATGGTTACCTCATAATGGGTTCGAGAAACACACAATCCTGCGGCCGATTCAAGACAGCGGGTACAGTACTGGTTCAGACGGTTCAACAAGGCCTTGATATCTACGCTTACCATTTCATGCTCCTTTTTCGGCTTTTTGCGGTTGAAAGATAACGGTTGTTTCCTCCCGGTATTGCTCGGAAAAGACCCAGGTATTCCACCCGAGATGCGCCCATTGGGGCCCTCCCAAACAGATGGCCTCCACTTCACCGGCCTCTATCCTGATTTCGAGATCGTATTCCAGCGGGGCAGCCAGATAGAAATCAGTCAGAAAGGTGAGAAGCCGGTGTTTTGCATTTCCGGGCAGGAGTTCTCGAAACGCTTTCCCCGTTACGGGGCCGATCATGAGTCGAAATTTGCCTGTTCGGTCGAGGAGTTCCTCCCCGAGGAATGCACTTTCTCCAAGGAGGGATGCCGCCCCTCCGATACAGCATCTCTGATCCACAGGAACTTTGGCCATCCGGGGAAGGCAGGGAGTAATATCAATGGGGAGCCCTCCCAGCGCGTCTCCGAGAACCGTCCTGAGCCCCAGGGCTGAACGGGGGTGTTGGAGGACAAGACCCAGGTACCGGATGAAGCGGTAACTGTCCGGAACGCCTTTTCGTACTTTTTCGCTTCCCAGGCCAAGGAGGCAGAAGAGCTTTTGCGTCTGGCTCGGGTCTTCTTCCTCTACCACCTGTACACAGAGACGGTATTTCGTCCAGCAACGAAAAAGGAGCTGATACAGGTGCCTGTTCAGAACGTCAAGAAAATCACGCGTAACATTCTCGTCATTTGCGGCCTCTTCCAGAAGGTCCTCGGTATAGAAGGTGGGAAGCGGCGACGACGAGCCATAGAGCCCGAGGAATGTGGCTGTGACAAGGAATCCCCCGTCCTCTTCGTCCAGGGTTTCGATTTTGGATACATCAGCGGCAGGAAAAGCCAGAGAAAGTTCCGGCCTCACTGCTATGGACACGTCTTTCCTGCCGCCCGGCGCACCTTTTTTCAGCCGCCTGTTTTCCAGGAAGCGAAGCAGGCGCATGATCTGGAAAAAAGAAAAGGCATGCGGTCTGGTAAGGCATTCTCTTCTTATGTCAGCGTATGATCCCCCAGCCTTGGCGGCCATAGGTACGTCTCTCCTTTGATGCTTTCGTGGATGCTCAACCGCGTGTAGGTGTTGATGGTCGCGTAAGCACCGAGAAAATGGTCCAGGATGGAGCCAAAGAGAAACAGGTCTCCGGGGCTTGCAAAATGATCCTGCCGCATCTTCAGATCGATCTCCTCTCCCCTGATCATAGCTCCGTTCACGATGCGGTCTTTTTGGGTAGCGGTCACTTTCTCTATTCCATTGATTCTCTTTTGATTGGCGAGAACAGTCGGGCGGTCTCGACTTTCAGAAAAGATATAGAGCTCCAGGAGGGCTTTCATGTTTTCAGCCGTGGTGAGGGACAGAAAGTTCAGGGAAAGGTGCCCCAGCAATTGCCAGAGGAGGTTCGTGCCCAGGGGGGGGAGAACATTCGGGGTAATGGACCTGACATTCTTAAAGGTTACGAACTCGGGAGAACTGCTCGTCGGTTCGCAGATGTCGCCTGGTTGCAGGTTTTCAGGGAGTGCCCCATTTGTGCAAAGCAGGTCGATAGAAAGTGTTTCGCTTGTTGGTATCCTTCCTTGGGGTGGGTAGGACACGGAGAGAAAGACATCAACACTTTCAGCAACGGGGGCCTTTCTCAGCTTCGCCTGATAGACCGAAGCATCTCCCTGTTCCCTTTGAAACATATCAAATGGGAGATAGGTTCTTTCCTCGGCAGTGCCCTGAACATATCCCACCACGTTTTCCAGGGAATAGACCTGGTAGTGATCCACGTTGGCACCGGCGGGTCGTACGAGATAGTCTGTTTTCCGGTGGTCAAGACGTATGGGGTCGGCCTCGTGGGGAAAGATATTGACCACGGGGGTGGCATAGAGCATGAAACTCTCTTTCCTGACCCTCGGAAAGGGGAGCGAGGGTTGGTCAAGTTCGAATAAAATTTCAATTTGGGATCCGTCGCCTCTATCCATCCACTTTTCCCACTCCCCAAGATCGAGGAAAAGGAATTTTTCCGGCAGTACAAAGTATTCCTGGAGAAGTCGGTATCCTGGGAAAGAGTTGGAGGGATAGGGGACCAGACCTTTTTCAAGGGAAAAACCGGCCGGCTGCAGCGCATCCGGCCCCAGGGAAACAGGACGACCACCGTCCGGGGAACTGATGGTGATCTTCCGCGTGTGTCTCTGCAGAATCATGGAGAGGTTCGCAGCATTCGGAAACGTATCCGACAAGAAAAATCTTAAGGAGTCGGGCTCCCACTGTTCAAGCTTCAGCCCGTCCATTTTCAACTGGAGCCGGACTGTGGGGGGACGACCGGCAGATTCATCCAGGGAACCATCAAGCAGGGTGAGGGGGTGGACATCAACATCGAAAACGGTCCTGAATGTGCAGGCTGTTCCTTCTGTGGGAACGGAGTTGAGATAGACCCCGGAAGGGATGTTCATGGACTGCTTCAGCGATGGTTTAGGTTCGAAGGCCACGATAGTGGTGGCCGGAAGGGGTCGCAGATAATGCGGCCAGATCATCTGGACCAGTTCGTGGACGATCTCAGGGAATTCGTCGTCGAGTTTTTCCCTTAAGAGCGCCGTGAGAAACGCTGTGCCTTCCAGAAGGCGTTCCACATCCGGATCGGCTGCAGCTCCGCTCAACATAGGGGCCACTGCCGGATGGGCCTTGGAAAAGGCCTGGCCAAGGTCCCTCAGATTTTCCAGTTCCTGCTGAAAGTAGCGGCTAAACATGGTCGGTCAAACAAACTTTCTTCATCTTTTTATGATTACCTTTCCGTCGGAACCGACGGTGCTCTCAAAACGCACGGAATCTTTGTATCCTTCGGATTGGAGTTTTCCCAAGATCTGGAAACGCAGGGAGAGGGGATCTTCCTCATCAGGAACAAAACGAACCCTGAGTCCGCCTAAGCGTGGCTCAAATTTCTGGATCGTTTGACGGATCGCCCGCTCGAAGAGCCTGAGAGAATCAGGATAACCCAGTTGTAATTCCGTCAGGTCCGGTATCCCGAAATCTTCAGCAATGGGGACACTTCCCTGCCTGGTGTTGAGAATCTGCTGGAGGTGGTGCAATACGGAATCAATGACCTCTTTTGGGCCCTCTTTCCTGCGGGTGCGCGGGTCTTTGTTCCGTGCTCGAATCCTTTCAAGGAGCCTGTCTTTTCCCATTGGGTCTCAACACTGGCCTGATGATTTGCCGCCGCTTCATATTTCACTGGTGTCTCCTTGCCGGCGAGACGCGCCGCGCGAAAAGACAGCAGCGATTCTCCCAAAAGAGACGAATGCAACCACTACGTTCTCTGCGACCAGTGATCTTCGTGCTCGATCCCGTCAGGCACGAACGTTTGGATGATGTCTCCAAAGACAAAGGTGACTTCCTCCGTCGGTGGGGCATTTGCGGATGCCGGGTCAATAACGTCGGGACTGACGCGCTGGTACGAGGCGATTCTTCCTTCTTTGATCTCAACGGTATAAAAATGTTGCGTGGTTCCATCACCGGCCGGGTTCGGCCTGAAGAACCGAAATGTGGCCTCGATGACCTCGTTATTGCACAGGGCCTTGAACAGGAGCGGTGAACTCTTGTCGATCCGCTTGGTAACCCTGATGGGTTCGTAGGTCCTCTCACCGCTCGCCATCCCCGACGAGGCCTCCCGGGCCGTTCGAACGGAATCGGTATACGAGAGACACTCGATCGTGTTTGCCCTATCCATAGATTCGATGGTGGAATCACCATCAATCTTGGTGCCGTTCGCCTTCAAATCGATATGCACTGTCATTGCCATGGTTCATTTCCCTCCTATCTGTTTGGTTAGCAATAAAAAGTTTCCCGAACACCACCTTCCCCTAGTCCTTATCCAGTTTTCCCACCAGGGAGAGGGTAAAAAACGCCCCCATGTATTTGAAATGGGGCCTGACCTTCAAGCCCACGCGATACCATCCGGGTTCTCCTTCCACGTCTTCCACGGTGACCTGCGCCTGCCGGAGCGGCCGCCGGCTCCTGACCTCCGGCGCCGGATTGTCCATGTTCACCACGTACTGGGTGATCCAGGTATTGAGCTCCCTTTCCAGGTCGGACCGTTCCTTCCAGGTCCCGATGTTTTCCCGCTGGATCACCTTCAGGTAGTGGGCCATCCGGTTGATCACAAACATGTAGGGTAACTGCAGACCCAGCTTGTAGTTCAATTCAGCCTCTTTGCCTTCCTTGCTGATGCCGAAGAATTTCGCTTTCTGTACCGAATTTGCTGAGAAAAAGGCGGCATTGTCACTCCCCTTTCGCATTGTCAGCCCAATGAAACCTTCTTCGGCCAGCTCGTACTCCCTCCTTTCCGAAATGAGCACTTCCGTGGGGATTTTTGTCTGAACCGCTCCCATGGCCTCGAATTGATGAAGGGGCAGATCTTCCACGGCCCCGCCACCCATGGGGCCGATGATGTTGGCGCACCACCGGTATTTTGCGAAGCTGTCGGTGAGCTTGCTGGCAAAGGTAAAGGCGGTGTTTCCCCAGAGGTAATCCTCGTGGCTGGCCGAGACATCTTCTTCGTAATTGAAGGCCTTTATCGGCTGGGTATTCGGCCCGTAGGGGAGACGGAGCAAAAATCGGGGGGTGGTGAGCGCCACATATCTCGCGTCCTCAGACTCCCTGAATGACTGCCATTTGGTATATTGCGGGCCTTCAAAAATAGATTTGAGGTCCTTGAGGTCCGGGAGCCCGTTGAAACTATCCAATCCGAACATCTGCGGCCCCGCAGCGGCAACAAAAGGTGCGTGAGCCATGCTTGCAACACTGGCAACATACTGGAGCAGCTTGACATCCTGAGGCCCGGGACCGAAGTCGTAGTTGCCCAGCAGGGTTGCATAAGGTTGCCCGCCGAACTGTCCGTATTCTGCGGTATAGACTGTCTTGTAGAGCCCCGATTTCGGCACTTCAGGGGCGTCTTCAAAGTCATCCAGCAAGTCCTCCTTGGAGATATTGACGACTTCCAGTTTGATATTCTCCCTGAAATCAGTCCTGTCCACAAAAAACTTCAGCGAGCGCCAGGCGGATTCGAGTTTCTGTACCTCCGGATGATGCATAACCGCATCCAGCTGAAGACTGAGTTTCTTGTCGATTTCCGCGATCATATCATCGACCACAGCCTTGGAAATCTTCGGCATTACCCGCCCCGGCTCAAGGAGTTGGGCAATCAGAGCCTCCACACCCCTCTTGGTCACGCCGTACGCTTCATCCGTTGGCCGGATCTTGGTGGCATGGACGATCTCGTCCAAAATTGAAAGCTCTTCGGTTGTCTCCTCGGTAGAAGCAGCCTGTTTTTCTTCCTCAACCATGAAATCACCTCCTCAATTCGTCTATTTGTCTTCTACGCCCAGTTCTTTCAAGAGTTTTTCCCGTGCATCTTCATCTTTCACCAGTTCCTGGATCTTTTTCCGAAAGGCGGGAATGTTGCTCAATGGACCCTTGAGTGATCCCAAGGCTTCCCTGAGTTCCAGTAAGCGATTCAACTCCGGCGTGTTCTTGGCGACGGCTTCAGGGCCGAAGTCTTTCAAGGATTCGAACTTGAGGGACACGTTCATGTCTTCGTCAGGCTCACCGGAGATTTTATTTGGAACGGTTACATCAATCTGAATATTCTGGGCCTTGAGCACTTCATTGAAGTTGTCCTTATCAATATTGATGGGTTCCCGTTCCTCCACAAGCCGGTCATCCGGTTTACCTGTAAAATCGCCCATGACGAGAACCTTCAAAGGAAGTTCCACTTCTTCTTTGGCATCACCCGTGGCTGGACGATAGACGATGTTTACCCTTTCCCTTGGTGCAACCGATGCTTCTTTGGCCATAATTCCCTCCTTTGTTCGAAGTTAGAAGCTACTTGTATCATGGTTCTTTGAAATGAGCAATGAGGAACGTCTCCCCCTGATCCACCATCAACGTACCATCTGCTGCGTTGCCTTCGATCGCTCCTTCTTGCGACGTATTGTCTATACGACTCCCGCACGCAACGCTGGATCTACGATGCGGCACCCCCGCTCAAAGTCCGGGATCTTCGACTTGCATCTGATACCTTGCTGGTGATCAGGAATGTCCCCAAATCCCTCGTCGAAATATATGATGCACAAATGAGATGGTGGATTTGGGTCTCCTGGACCTTGGCTATTTTGTTGTCAGGCCGAGGGCCTCAACCGGATCGATTTTGGCGATCCGGTTAAGAATCTTCGAAGCTGCCTGTTTCGACTCTTCCAGCGTGTCATTTTGAAAACCGGTGTACGCGACTTTCAGTGCCCTGACGGCAAGTTCCCTGTCCCATTCCTCAAGCCGGTAGGTCTCAAGAATGTTGAGCATGTCCTCCAGATGGGGGACGGCAACCCCGGGTTTTTTCGCGAGCGTCAGGACTTGCGAAAGGGCCATTCTGAAATGGAGCCTTTCCCTGGGCGCAGAACTCTCTTGCAGGCCTTGCTGAAGGATTCGGGTCGCCTCCAGGGTCTTTCGCTTTCTGGAGAGGGAAAGGGCCTTCCGAATCGTTTCTTCAAGATGCTCCATTCCCGGAACAGCTTTTCCGGAAACAGCCATTTCCTGGGATTGGGCCGCGCCGCTCCCAGCAAGGCTTATACCCCTGAGCCACTGCCTTGTTTCCTCATCGGCAAGGGGTGTTTCGTCGGAAAAGGAAAAAGTGACCAGACCCGGAAAACGATACAGCAGAAGTGCTGTTTCCTGGCTGATCATATCCTGCGCTTCCTGATACTGCTCGCCCATATTCCCAAGCCCTTCCCAGCTGAAACGATTCAGGTCCAGCCAGAAGATGGACTGGAGCAGGCTTGTTTCCGCCAGTTTCACCAGTGCGTCCCAATTTCCGTTATCTCTAAATGCCTTGAGGTCTGCAATGGTTTGGGAGGAAGGCGGTGGAATCATGGTCTTGTCGTCTGTGGCCGGAGGTAGGGACGCCACCGATGACCAGGCAATGAAGCGTGTCCATCGGTAGGGTGCGGCATTTCCAATATTGGATTCCCTGAGGTGCAAGGCGGCCTGCCGAATGTTTTGCAATCCGAGACGGAAGATCTTTTGGGCATCTTCATCAGACGCAATGCTCGTGGGTTCCGTTGGGGCCTTTTCTATTTGTGGCCGGGGTTGGGAGGCGTCTTTGGAATCCTTTGGCTTGGCTTCTTTCGGTGCCTCAGATTCAGACGCTTTTTCGCCCGTACCGGGGATCATGTCCAAATACCGCTCAATGCCACGCACAGAAGGCGGTTCATCCAGATAGTCTCTCAGAAGCCTGTCAACCCTTCCCAGTGCCTCTTTGAGTTCTTCAATCTTTTCCCCGGGGAGTGGATCGGGTTTCAGCTGTTCGAGAATGGATCCGCTTTTTTCGAGCCACCACTCGATTGCCCCAATGCGTCCTCTCAAGCGCTTCTTGGGCGGGAAAAGATCTTCCCAGAAAGTTTCCAGGAGGTCTCCATAGATGTGCAGGCCGACAGAGAGACCGTCAATTTTCCGTGTATGAATGAGTGCAACAGCCAGATAGCTGGCAACACGGAGATCCTTGGACTTGCCGGCAAGTATCGCTGTAGAGATTTTTATGATTTTTTCCCAGTCAAAAGAGCCGGAGGAAGTGGGTGAAGAGAGCTTGTCGATCTCTGCCTGCAGTTCATCAAATTCCGGATCATAGCGGATATCGATTCCCGTTGGGCTTTTTTGGTCGATTCCTTCCTTACCCAGCAACAGCAGATCCATTCAGTGACTCCTCTCCTTTTCTGCGGGATTTTCCGCCCAGAGCCTTTTGAAATCTTCAACAGCCAGGGCACGCCGGGCCATGAAAAGATGGGTCGACTCTCCCCCTGCATTACCCATGAAAACGATGACCGGCAGGTCCTCGACGTGGTTTTTGCAAAGACGATGCCAGGCAAGAATCTGCATCTTCTGCTCCTGGGCGGGGAGGGGTTCCAGCTGCACGGAAAAAATGTCTCTCGGTACAAAATTCTCTATCAACCCACGGGAGGGTGAAGACGTGTAGGTGGAAAAATCCGTTGTCAAGAATTCATTCCACCGCGTAGCCGGGACCCGCATTCCCAAGAGATCCCGTTCCAGTTCTTGAAAAGTCTTGTACATGCGTGTTGAAAAAGACTCCATCTGACCCCAAGCGGTCTCGCATGCCAGGGGCAGGAGATCCCAGTGTTCCTCCCATCCCTCCAGATCCCCCGTCCCCATGATGAGGAGTGGATAGGGCCTGCCCACCTGATCACAGCTATCCTTCAGCAGCCCGCAGGCAACGGCGTTCTTCCTCCCACCCCTCGCCCAGAATCTCCACGAACGGAGGGACGCCACATCCTTCCCCGGTGAGCTTTCCTGGTATCCCTTCTCCATCCATTGGGAAAGGGCATGGAAAAGAGGAAAAGCTTCTCCTACTTCCATGAAATCCCGGACGGCCGGGTGCTTGCCCGCGGCCGCCCAGTGCCAGCGCCCTATTGATTTGTCTGTGTCACGCATGATGCGATTTCCTGCGGGACCCGTCCCGGGGCCCATCCCAGGACTCTTATCACCGGTCCATTTCCCCGGAACCGGAAGTTGGCCTTGATGTATTTCACGCCCACTCTTTTCAAATCCGCTTCGTGTTCCGGGAATTCCTCCCGGCGAAAGATCCTTTGCCCTGTCTTGAAATCCTGCAGGAACTTCGGAAAGGCATAGGAGCCCGTGTATCTCTTGACGAGTTCCAGTTTGCCTACCTCAATCCTGAAGAGCACATCGCCGCAGGAGTCCGGTGACCATTTGAATGTCTTTCGAACGGGGTACTGATAGTTATCGAGCTTCTGGGTAGTGTCCCCGCACTGGAGTTCAAGATGGGTCGCCTGGGGTCGCAGCGTGGCCCCTTTGTTGGCATCCGTGGGAAGGCCCGTGATGGTGACCTTGTAGTCTGCCTGGACAGTCCTTCGTTGGGCAATACCCTTGGTGAGGAACTTGAGGAACGGTTCTGAAAAGGGAATGTGACCGTCAAGAGCCGGTTTTGGATAGTATCCTTTCTTGAGGCTTCGGCTCAGGAAGGGCGCAGCCGGATCTTTCACGAACCTGGTGGAAAGGCCGCCCTCTCCCAAGAGAATTTTCTGTAGCCTTCTCTGGTCATGGATCCCTTGGACCTCGACCAGGACGTCCTTTTCCCACCTTGCCTGAAGGAAGCATGCCGTCTCGGAAATCACAAAATCGCGAATCAGGTTAAGCGGCCCCGCAAAAAGGGCCCAGTACATTTTTTCGCCCTCCTTGCCCGTGCCGATCAATGTCTTGATCCGGGAAATGGACTGGTTGGCGGCGAAAAAAGAGGACTTGCCGGTAACGGGATCTTCCCCGAAAAGCTTAACAGCTTCCTCATAGGCCACTTTTCTGGACTCTGAGACCGGGCCGAGTTGTTTGAGGGCCTCCTGGTAAGCGAGAAAGGCCTTTCCGCCCTTCAGTTGGGCCTCCATTGTGTTGCTCTTGCCTGACGCGCGCAAGGTCCTCTTGATGGTAGAAATCAATCGTTTTCCTTTGGGGAGGACTTTTCCTATAGCGCTCTTGTTCTTCATGCTTTTGATCTGTGCTGCCTGGGCCTTGAGTTCCTGAAAGTCGAACACGCGTTCCACCCATGGTGGAAGGTCCTTCACGGTGGTGTAATCCTGCAGTTCCGATGCCATCCTGTCCAGGAGCGCGAAGTAGGGGCCGCCGTTTTCCGATGCTTTGGCAACGATCTGTTGCCGTTCATCCTGCTGTTTGAGCCGGCCGACCCCTGCCGAAAAGCCGGCGCCGAATTGCTGCCATGATTCCAGATACCGGGTCTGATACCAGGTTTCAAAAGCAATTTTTTGCCGGGCGATCATGGGAGGCCCGGGATCGGGCAGCGCCGATTCCAGCTCCTTCACAAAATCATCTATGGCCTTTCTTCCCGCCCGGGTAAAGGCGGGCTGGACTGTCGCCGTATCTTCCACGGGATTGGTCCCACCCCAGAAATCTTCCAGGGTGACCGACGGGAGCTTCTCCTGATTGTTGGCCCATGAAACAAGCCATCTCAAATCGCTGTCTTTCAACTGGACAATATGAGCGAGCCATTCCTGGAGATCGGTCATCTCCTTGTTGATGGTGGTGGCATCACTATTCCATATCAGATAGTAGAGATAGAGCTGCGCCAGTTTTCCCTTTATTTCCGGAACAAGGTTCTGGTCGCCCTGAAACATCACCGCTTCATAGGGAGGGACAGGCATGTTTCCAAGCGCCTGTATGTCGGCTCCCTGGAGGCGGGAATGAAGTAGATTGATCTTTCGCACCAGGTAGGCAATGTTTCGGCTCAATACCTCGCCATCAGTACGTGCGGAAAATCCGGCCATCTGTTTTGTCAGGAGGGCATCAAGGGGCCTCATGAAGCCTTTTCGAAACTGCATGCAGTATTTCTCTTTGAGCCTGGATTCCACCCCCTCGCTTGCATCCAGCCCGAACCTGGGCATCCACCAGCCCTCATTTCGTTTTTCCACCTTGGCAATTGCCATTTCGAACCGGCTTAAAACTCCAAGGTCCGCGAGGATCTCTCCTTTCAGGACGGGAGGGGTCTTGAATTCTCCGGAAACTCCCCTGAGGGTGCTCAGGTTTTTTACGAACGAAAAACTCAGCAACCCGCAAACCGCTATCGCCAGGGCTACCCAGGAGGTGAGGCCGAGATTTCTGGTCAGCTTGCTCCATTCGAGGGCTTTCATGGTGGGGGCGAAGATGCCACGGTCCGAAGGAAGAATCTTGGCAAAGAAGTCATGGAGGAAGAGCCCCTTGTTTGTCCCGGGAAGCACTTCCTTTTCCTCAATGAGGCCGAGGGATTTGAGAAAATGAGAATAGGGTGTTCCCTCCTGCCGGCCGCTGCTGAAAAAGAGCCCCCGCATGAGGGGGGTTTCCTGGTAGGGATTCTCCTGGGACAACCCCTGCAAAAAGGCGGCAAGGCCCGGCCTCAGCCGTTCAAATTCCTCCGGGAAGAGCAACAGGCCAGGGTCTGCGGTTTCATTCTTGTTTTCATGGAGCAGGAGAAGCCGGAGCTGTCTCAACCGTTCACCCAGAGAATCCATGACCTTATTTTGAAAGGCGCCGACATCCGCGGAAAATGCCTCGTTGATGGAGCCCATGGGTTGTGAAAGGGCATTGTCCGGGAGGTGTTCGCAGAATTGAGTCATTCCCTGTATCAGGTCACATTTGGTGACCAGGACATAGATGGGGAACTTTGCGCCCAGGGCCAGCATAAGTTCATCAATCCTGCGTCTGATGTGGATGCCGTCCTGCTCGAGCACCTGGGAAGTTCCTTCCAGCAGCTTATCTGCGGCCACGGAGATGATGAGCCCGTTGAGCGGCTCTTTTTTCCGGTACTTGACCAGAAGATTAAGGAATTTGTTCCACTCGTCCTTATCCCGGCCCTCATCCACGGGAATGGCATATCGTCCGGCCGTGTCTATGATCACCGCTTCATCAAAGAACCACCAGTCACAGTTTTTGGTGCCCGAAATCCCGGATGCCTGGATTTCTCCTGCAAAAGGAGAAGACAGCCTGGCGCTTTTGATGGCCGTTGTCTTGCCTGATCCGCTTTCTCCGATCACCATGTACCAGGGGAGCACATAAAGAGGGTTCCCCAGTTTCCGCAGGTGGGATTGGCGCAGGGTTTCTACGGCTTCCTTCCAGCGTTCCTGGAGGGCCGCTGACTGTTGTTTTTCTTTGTCACTCAGGCTCTTAAGGCGCCGGTTGTCCTGCTCCACGATCTGATTGACGAACTGCTGCTCGTGTTTCCTTGTCAGCATCTTCTTCAGGAAGAGAAACCCTATGAAGAGCCCCACCAGGCCCAGCAGGATAAAAAAGCCTGTCCACCACGGCCAGTCAAGGCCGAGTACCACGCCAAAACTGATGAGGACGACGAGCGAACAGACCAGCAATATCAGGAAGACCTTGGCAATTTTTAGAAGCAGTTGTTTCATATTACGGCACCATGCTCAGGAAGTTTTCCGCCACATTTCCCAGAATGAATTGATAGATCCAGAAGAGAAGGCCGAAAAGGACCACTGGACCGATCAGGGAAACAAGGACCGTTGAGTTGAGCCTGCTCCTTTTCCCCCGGGAGACGGGCACATTGGAACTCGCGGGATAGGCATCAGGAAACAGATTTTCTTTCTCAATGGAAGGAATGCCAATGGAACTTCCTGCCAGGAGCTTCAGGTTTGAAGTCTTGAGTTGGTCCAGGAGAAAGTCATCCCCTTCATTGCAGTACCTGCCCTTGAACCCCATTGCGAGGCATAGATAGAATATTTCGCGTACATCGTGCTGCTGCAGCCCCAGGGCATTCAGCTTTTCATAGAACAGCTCGCCGGCCGCTGCCGTGGAATAGTAAATCCGTTGCAGCGGCTCCCTCTGCCACTGGGGCTTCCCTTCCCACGAAGAACCGAGGATGCTTTCATCCACCCACGCACAGACGGCAAAACGGGTCAGATCAAAATCAGGGGCTGAGATCGCCGCCCCCTTCGCACTGGTTTCCGCCTCGGACAGCAACCGCTGTATGTCCGTCCGCACCTTCTCAAACGGGGCATCTCTCTTGTCCGGGGCCTTCAGGAAGTACATGACGTAGGCAATGAGTTCTGAAAAACAATCAGTCAGTCGCATATCAGGACCTCCCTACGACCATCATTTCGGTTTTGAGGTCTTCGGGCGCATCGTCCCAATAAAGGGCAATGTTTCGTCCTTTTTCCACGGGTGACCACTGGTCTGAATGATGATCAATCTGAAAATAGAGGGAATGGGATCGCCGCGGCAACTCCTGCGGGGGGACGGTCAGGTGCTCCAGCCCCACACCCGGCAATGCGCGCGCAATGAGGATAGGCAGGGATTCCCGGGCACCCAGTTTTACGACGGTTTCTACTGACTGGAGCAGCGGAGCGGGATCCGCTTCCGTCTCCAGCACCAGGAAAAAGCGGTTTCGACCTTCAAAAATGG
>Ga0315535_1001116_pt1 | contig 18256 bp, 13 predicted proteins | sample SalMarSW160220MG_2_FD_203092 | JGI IMG/M metagenome (GOLD analysis project Ga0315535, IMG submission 203092) | Salt marsh sediment microbial communities from the Plum Island Ecosystem LTER, Massachusetts, United States - Salt Marsh Sediment SW1602-20 ... | reverse complement strand
ACAGGAAATTTCATTTCATAAACACTGTTACAGTCTTTAATTTGATCAAGCAAACCGGCAGGATATTTTGTGAATTGCGCAGCTTTGTTAAAATAGTCGAGCACATCTCCAAAAAAACTGCGCTCACGTTTTGAGGTTACATTGTGATTGTTCTGCATAAAATGCGCTCCGTAGTTTGGTAAAGTGAAATAAATATTAGTTGCTTAGGCTAAAGGAACTTATAAATTTATTGCTGTGAAGGCAAGTATATTGATATTAATGTCATCGGCTGAAATTAATAATCTCCGGGAAAAATTGATTATCATAATCATCCTTATTTTTATAACTTCATATGACTATAATCTAAAATCTGTTACCATCAGATTTAAAAAAGCTCAATTAGCTCGATACTATACAATGCGTTTGTCCGCAGATGTGAATATGGAAGGCTGTGTCATATTGAGACTCTTACTGCTAAGATTTGCTGACCAGCAAGTCATTTAAGGCCACCTGAAGGCTGGTTGAAGGCTAGTGGGTAAGTGCCTGTTATTGTGTCCTAAAATGAGACATTATGGGCAACTACCAAAGTAAATTCAAAATTTGAGAAGGATAATTAATCAAACGAATTCAAGAATCTCCTTCAGAGGCTTTTTGCTGATTTCAGGAACCTTTGCATCTTTTGCAGGATGACCAACTACCAGTATTAGAAACGGTTTTTCATTACTCGGCCTGTTTAAGATGTGATTCAAAAAATTCATCGGGCTTGGAGTATGCGTTAATGAAACTAGACCGGCATTATGAACTGCAGTAATTAAAAGACCAGTAGCTATTCCCACTGATTCAGCAGTGTAATAATTTTTAGCCTGCACGCCGCCAGGTAAAATCTCAAATTTTTTCAAAAAGATTACTATTAAATATGGCGCTGTTTCCAGAAAAGGTTTATGTTCATCGGTACCAAGAGGAGCCAGGGCATCAAGCCACTCCTTTGGTGCACGTTGACTGTAAAAAATTTTCTCCTCTTCTTCTGCAGCTTCCCTTATTCTTTTTTTAATATCTTTATCCCCGACAACTACAAAATGCCAGGGCTGCATGTTTGCACCATTAGGCGCAGTGCCTGCAGTTGCAATACAATTTTCAATAACTTCCCGCGGTACCGGTTCATCGGAAAATTCTCTGATCGTGCGCCGCTGCTTCATAGTTTCATAGAATTCGCTTGACCTTTGTAACATTTCTTTATCCGAGTAACTGTGTGGATTTTTAAAAGGAACTAACTTTGGCTGTTTCATTTTTAAATATAAAGTTTTGACTATGAATATTTTTTTCTTATCTGATTTATCCCATCCGGCTCACCTATAATTGTCAGCACATCCCCCTCTTGTAAAAAGGTATTACCGTGTGCAATCAACTCCAGGCCGCTTCTTCTCATCCAGGTTACGAGACAGCCTTCGGGAAAATCAACATCCGCTAACTTTTTACCGATTAATTCTTTAGAGCTTGTGTTATTAGTTACTATCAAAGTGAAATATCTTTCTTCGTGCAGCAAAACCTCCTTTAATTGCTGCTCATTTTCTGCCGATTCCCAGTCATCGGCAAAACTTTCTTCATCTACCCTGCTGGCAATCTGGGCAAGCATTCGCAGGTGCTGAGCCGGATTGCTTTCAGGACTAACCAGGAAAAATATTGCATTTACTAATTCTTTTTTCTCTTCAAAATCTGTTAATGGATTATTCAATGTTATGGTAATTCCCTGTTTGCACCTTACTAAAACCAGTTCAGGCTGCTGAAATCCTTTCATTCTTAGATGAGGTAAAGCAATATTATGGGTTACAGGTGTTGCGCCTATTCTTGTGCCTTCAAGAAATTCCCGCTCTAATTCTTCAAATGTATGAGTTACAAATTGTGATAACCAAACAGATGCTTTATTAACAACGGTTTCAAAATCCTCAGGATCTTTTAAATCAATTACAAAGCTTCTCGCAACGATTAAATCAAAAGGATCTTCTTCCCTTAAACCTTTTTCTTTTAATATCCCACGCAATTCTCTATCGAGCCCCTGGTAGCGGGCGTGACCGAGCCGCTCAAAAATATGATATATTGCCCCATTCCTGATTACCCTATCCTTTGCATAATACCAGTACCAGGCACTTCCGATCGAAATGAGTCCCAAAGAAAAAACAATAGGCAAAAATCCCATTTCAATTATTAACCAGATAGGTGCACATATACCGATTATGTGAAGATAGGGATACATCGGTGACCTGTATCCGGGATCGTAAGAATCGATTTTGCTTTCCCGCATGATAATGACTGCTAGAGATATAAAACCAAACACTAATAATTGAAATGCACTGGCAAGCTTTGCAATCTTAGCAGGATCAAATATAACCAATATTAAAACTATAACTAAGACTGTCATCAGAATTGCAATGAACGGGGTACCGTTGCTTCCTATCTTCTGGAATAACCTCGGCAGCATATGGTCACGACTCATAGCAAGAGGATAACGTGAAGCACTTAACGTACCCGCATTAGCGACGGATAAGAATGCCATTAGCGCAGCGATTGTAATAAAAATAGTTCCTGTCCTTCCAAAAATTATTTCCGATGCGGTAGCCACAGGTGTTAGATCCCCGGCAAGTTTATCAATTGGAATTACACCAACCATTACAACTGTACCTAAAATATAAACTACAAACGCACTGCCCAGCGCAATAAAAATTCCTCTTGGAATATTTCTCTCAGGATCCTTTATTTCTTCAGAAAGACTTGCGACCTTAGTAACACCGACATAACTGATATATACCAAACCGGCAGTAGAAAGAACTGATTTAAGATCGTTTGTAAAAATAGCATTGAAATGAACAGCCTGAATTGAATTCAATCCACCGCCGATAAATACAGCAAGAATTGCCAACAATCCTATTACCATAAGTATTTGAAATTTTCCGCTTTTCTTTGTTCCGAATAAATTTAATATACCGATCGCAATTGCAAAAAGAATTGCAATTAATACTATTGGAAGATTGGGGAAAAACAATTCGAGATAGGCGCCCATTCCAATCAAAGCAAAAGCAACTTTAAGAATCAGAGCCAGCCACGTTCCTATTCCACCTATAGTCCCGACAAGCGGGCCGAGCGAACGATCGAGGAAATAATAAACTCCTCCTGCGCGGGGCATTGCAGTCGCCAGTTCTGCAATACTAAACATTGCAGGTACCAAAGGAATTGCAGCAATTATATAGGAAAATATCATTGCTGTGCCTGCCTGTTGTGCAGCTATGCCGGGCAATAAAAAGAATCCTGCGCTCAGCGTAGTTCCGGTTGCAATTGCATAAACATCAAGCAGCCGGAGTTCTTTTTTTAGCTTTTTATTGGCCTTTAGTTCGGGCATATAATGCTCGCTATAAGTTTGTGTTATCAAAACCTTGCCAGCAATATGCAAAAAATTTGGATAAGAAGTTATTGATAGGTATTGGTCATTGCAATGATCATATTTAGATGAAATTAAGTGGAAATCCAGAAAGGGTACCCTTCATTATATAGAATAACTCAATTAATGAGTATAATTAAAGCAACTAGAATTTTAAGCAAATCTAAATCAGCTTTTTGTCAACTGCTGAGATATGCTAATATTTGGAGGAGAATTCAAAGTTTGAAAAACCACACAGTACCGTTCAGTAAGTTTAATAAGTGTAGAGAGCTCTTCATCCGAAGCATCCGTTTTGAGAATAAACTTAAGCCGAATATTTTGAAATCCGACTGGTGCTTCTTTCGAAACGCCGAGGGTTCCGCGAAAATCGAGGTCACCTTCGGTCTGCACAATTCCTTCATCTATCTTTATCCCCTTGGCAGTGGCAACAGCATTCAGGGTTACTCCGGCGCACGCAGCCAGCGCTTCGAGCAACATATCGCCGGAACAAACAGTTAAACCGTTTCCACCAGTTGCCGGATGCAGGCCCGCTTCTGCGAGAGCTCTTCCTGTCTCTATTTTGCAGGACACGCCTTCCCCGATCCGTCCCTGTGCTTTTAATGTTACCATGGCTGATTCGGGTTCCTCTCTGTATTGCTCTTTTAATGGCGCCTGCAGTGATCGCAGTTTCTCTTTTTCCATAGGATATTCCCAGCTTTATTAAGAATTATTTCTGTATAATATTAAGGTTTTTGACTACTGAATTTCTGCTTTTCCGCAATTCCGAGCTGAATATTGCCAGATTATAATCCTTCATAAGTTAGATAATGAACTTAATTAAAGCAATAAGTATCGATCCAAAAAGCATTTATAGATTATAGTGAACCAACAGCCGATTTTTAAGGGCGGAAATTATTCCAATATCGCAAAAATTCACCAAGAACTAACTAAATATTTCTTGACAAATAATTCCGTGGAACTTATCTTATAATTCGACCGTTTAAGTAATTTAGTCGAAGCCAAAAGCCTGATCCTTATGATAAAAGATAAATCTAAAGAAGAAGCAATAATAAAGGCAGCCAGGAAAAGATTTGCCCATTTCGGCTATTCCAAGGTTACAATGGATGAGATAGCCGGGGATGTTGAAATGGGAAAGGCGTCTTTGTATTACTATTTCCCGACTAAGGAAAACCTTTTTCAGGAAGTTCTCATGCAGGAACAGAATGAATTTGTAAGCGAGATCGAACTAGTATTGCAAAATGAAACCAGTGCTGAAGATAAATTATTGCAATACGTTGATCTTAGATTAAAATACTTCCAGAAGTTATTTAATCTTGGAGCGCTTTCGTTTTATTCCTTTATAGAGAAGAAATCACAGTTCAAAGAATATTATAAAAGTTTTGAAGAGCGAGAATTGCAGCTAATGAACAAGATTTTCGATGAAGGTAAAAGGAGGAATGAATTTAAAAAAGACATAGAAGAGAATGCAGTAAAAGTTCTGCTACATATTCTGCAAGGTTTAAGGTTAAGGACTTTGAAAACGATGGCAGGACAACAAATGGATAACAGATCTTATAAAGAATTAAAAGAAGAAATGACAACGGCTGTCAGGATATTTGTAAAAGGAATCAAATGTTAGAAATTTTAATATCTAATTAAAAGGATAAAGTAAATGGAAAATGAAAAGAAGAACAACGCAGATGAAAGTATAAATGAAGTTCCCTTATACCGGAAGAAAAGAATTCTAATACCTTTCTTCATAATTTTGCTTGCAGCAATCGGCGGAATCTACTGGTATATCGGTCAGCTAGGTTATGTATCAACAGATGACGCTTTCATCGATGGAAATAAATTATCGATCAGCTCCAAGATACTCGGACGAATTACTCAACTTAATGTTGACGAAGGAGACACTGTAAAACAGGGACAGCTTCTCGTCCAGCTCGACGATACGGATTTAAAAGCGAAGGAGGAACAAGCAAAAGCTTTACTCGGACTTGCAAATGAAAGTATTAATCTTGCAAAAGTTAATCTGCAGAAAGCGCTCGATGATTTTAACAGGTCAGAGAAACAATATAAAGATAAGATTATTCCAAAAGAGCAATATGATCACGCACAGAAAGCGTACGAGGCTGCAAAGGCAGAATATAATATCGATTTGAGTAAGATAGGAACTGCAAGGGCCCAGCTGAACGTTATCAGTACGGATCTCAACAATACGAAAATATATGCTCCGATGGACGGAGTTGTCGCAAAGAGATGGGTACTGGCGGGAGACGTTGTAACGGCGGGGGAACCGATTTTTACAATTTACAACCTGAAAGATATTTGGGTAACAGCCGACCTTGAAGAAACGAAATTAGCTTCAATACACATAGGAGATAAAGCAGAAATTTCTGTAGATACATATCCTGACCGAGAATTTGAAGGCGAAATTTTTCAAATAGGATCGAGTACAGCATCGCAATTTTCATTAATTCCCCCATCGAATGCAGCCGGTAATTTCACAAAGATTACACAAAGAGTTCCTGTTAAGATTTCAATAAGACAGGTAAAAGTAAAAGGACAGGAAGATCCGTCAAACGGCATAAGTCTTCTGCCCGGCATGTCAGTTGAGATCAAGGTCAAGGTAAAGTAACGCATGGCAGATAATAAAAATAGCGAGGCTTCGTTATCCTATTCCAACTTCCAAGAACACTCTTTTTATAAGTGGATAGTCCTTGCGAATGTAATGCTTGGAACGTTTATGGCTGTGCTCGACATTACCATTGTGAATGTGGGCTTGCCTAAAATGATGGCTGCTTTCGGCACAAGTGTAGATAAGATCGAATGGGTATTGACCGGATACTTACTTGTCTTTGCGGTTATTTTGCCATCATCCGGGTGGATTGCCGATCACCTAGGATATAAAAAAACTTATAACCTGGGGTTGCTTCTTTTTACAGCAGGTTCACTACTTTGCAGTCTGTCCACTAACGAAAATATGCTCATCATGTTCAGACTTATACAGGGAGCCGGCGCCGGTTTTATTATGCCTGTTGGAATGGCAATAATAACAAGAGAATTCCCACCTCAACAAAGAGGAACAGCTTTAGGTTTCTGGGGAGTAGCAGCTGCTGCATCTGTTTCTCTTGGGCCAATGATAGGAGGTTATCTGATCGACAGTTTCAGCTGGCATGCAATTTTTGATGTAAACGTTCCCGTTGGAATAGTGGCAATTGTAGCTACATTAATCATTCAAAGAGAATACAAGACAGAGACTACCCGGTCTTTTGACCTAATCGGTTTTATCTCTATGACTTTGTTTTTAACATTTCTATTGCTTGCGCTTTCAGATGGTAATGCTGCCTGGAACACTGAAGGCTGGACTTCTAATTTTATTTTAACCTGTTTTGCCATTTCATTTGTCGGGTTCGTAATTTTTATTGCTACCGAACTGACGGTCAAACATCCAATACTTGATCTGAGAATTCTGAAGAACAGAAATTTCGGCCTTGCAAATATAATGTTATTCATCTTTGGACTAGCATTTTTCGGCAATGCATTTCTTTTGCCGATATACCTGCAGAATTCCCTTGGTTATACTGCTTTGCAGGCAGGGCTCGTATTCTTCCCTGTCGGAATAATTCAGGCTATAATGTCACCAATAGCAGGCAAAATGACAGATAAGCTGAACCCTAAGATTCCGATAACGATTGGCATAATTTTGACATTTTTCAGTATGTACCTCTACAGGAATCTTTCACTCTATACCGAATATAAAGATATAATGATACCCCTGGTAATCAGAGGATTCGGACTTGGTTTTATGTTCATTCCATTAAGCACAATTGCTATAAATGACATTTCAAAAGAAAAGATGGCCCAGGCAACCGGTATGTTTAATACAATCCGGCAGGTAGGCGGCAGTTTCGGTGTAGCTATATTAGGATCATTACTAACACAAAGAGTCATTTATCATAGAACAATGTTTGGCGAAGCGCTCGATCCTACATCTGCTGCGTTTCAAAACACAGTTTACGGTTTGCGACACTTTGTGCAACGCTCGCTGGGAGGAGATGGAGCCGAGACAATGATGCGTGCAAAAGCTATGATATCACAACACGTAATCAACCAGGCTTTCATACAGGGAATTGCAGATGACTTCCTGGTTGGTGCGGCAATAACCCTATTAATATTAGTTCCGCTTTTCTTTCTTAAATACCATAAAAAAACGGGCGGGGCAAAGATTGAATCTGTTGAATAAATTTTATTTATGACGAATGGAGAAAACTTGATATGAAAAAAAATATTATTATCGCGGCGGTGATTGCCATAATAACGTTTACTAATGCAGTGTATCCTCAAAACAATTTTAAAGGAAACCTAACATTAAATGAAGCAATACAGCTCGCATTAAAAAATCAACCCCTGATAAATAAGGCGGAACAGGAAGTAAACGTAGCAGAAGCAAAAATAATGGAACAGAAAAGCTTTGATTATCCAAATGTGGAGGCTGATATTTCTTATGCAAGGATAGGCCCTATTCCTGCAATTCAATTCGGCAATGAATCTTTTATCCTGGCACCTGCAAATAATTATGATGCCCATGTAAGTGCAGGCTACAATATTTTTGATTTCGGGAGAAAGAATGCTCTTCTTGACTTAACGAAATCCTATAAACTGACAGCACAGGAAAAAACTAATTATATAAAGGATGAATTATCTTATAATACAACAAAATTATTTTATTCAATACTATTTCTAGAAAAAAGTCTAGATGTAAAAAACGACCAGATAAAAACACTGGAGTCACACCTCGATGTGACACAAAAGAAGGTTAACAGCGGCACCGCAACAGATTTTGAGGTTCTGACAACAAAAGTTAGAGTAGCATCTGCTGAAAATCAGAAAGTTGATATAGAGAATGAAATAACCAAACAGGAGATCTCTCTAAAAAGTCTTCTAGGTTTGGCAGTGGATTCGCCATTGGTTCTCCAGGGTGATCTTTCACTATTATCAATGCCAATTAATAATGATTCTTTGCTTGAACTCGCTTATACTCAACGGGAAGAATTAAAGATTGCACAAGATGCTCAAAAATCAATTGAACAGCAAAAACAAGTAGCTTCACTCAGCGACGCACCCACACTTAATGCAATCGCAAGTTATGGGCTAAAAAACGGTCTCATGCCAAACTTAGACGTTTTGCGGGGTAATTGGGTTGTAGGCATTTCTGCAAACATTCCAATCTTTAACGGAAACAGAAAGGATGCACAAATTCAAGAAGCAGAAGCTAATCTAAATGCAAATGATGCTCAAATCTCGGCATTGAAAAGGAAAATAAATATGGAAGTTCAGCAGGCGATTTCTGATCTGGAAACCAGCAAGGCCAAATTAAAAAGCACACAATTACAGGTTGAGCAGGCATCTGAGGCTGTGAAGAGAGCGGAAGTTTCATATTTAAATGGTGTAATTACAAATCTTGATCTGCTGGATGCAGAGACTTCTCTTTCAGAAGCAGAGCTTTTGCATTTGAGAGTCATATTTCAAAATGTAATTAATGCATACAATTTGAAAAAAGCTGTAGGAGATGTAATCAGATAAAATTTCCGGTTTACTCCGGAAAACCTTCTTGCGATCATTATGACTTTTCTTCTCACGATGAAAAGTTTTGTACAGAGTAAAATGTGAATGAAAAATGAGAATGAAGGTCTTGTTAATAAATTCGGAGAAAGGTTTAACGCGATAAGAGCGTTGCGTCATAAAAATTTTCGCCTTTATTTTGCAGGACAAGGAATTTCAGTAATCGGTACATGGGTTCAGCGTATCGCTTTAACATGGCTGGTATACCGGCTGACAAATTCAGCATTTTTACTTGGAGTGGTCGGTTTCTCAGGTCAAATACCGCTTTTAATAGTAACACCCTTTGCAGGTGTTCTCGCCGATCGATTAAATAAACATAAAATCCTTCTTTACACACAAGGGCTATCAATGGTGCAGGCTTTTATTCTAGCTGCACTTGTCTTAACCAATACCATTCAGGTATGGGAAATAATCTTATTAAGCGTAATCCTTGGGGTATTCGATGCTGCTGATATGCCTACACGTCAATCATTTATGGTCGAGATGGTCGGTGATAACCGCAGCGATCTGGGAAACGCCATAGCAATGAACTCAAGTATGGTTAACGGCGCCAGACTTATTGGGCCGGCAGTAGCAGGAATATTAATATCTGCATTTGGTGAAGGATGGTGTTTTCTGCTCAATGCTATAAGCTATATAGCTGTTTTATATTCTTTGCTCAAAATGGAACTCAATCACAACCCAATTACTACAAAGAAAAAAGAAACACTTAAGGAATTAAAAGAGGGTTACCAATATGCATTTGGTTTCAAGCCGATCAAATCAATTCTACTACTACTGGCAGTAGTAAGTTTTATGGGTACACCGATAAGAATTCTTGCACCGGTCTTCGTAAAAAACATTTTGCATGGCGGTGCTGATATGTTCGGGTTTTTAATGGGCGCTTCAGGTTTCGGCGCATTTACGGGTGCAATATTTTTAATGAACAGGAAAAGCGTTCTCGGACTCGGCAGGCTGATTGCTTACTCTACGACTGCATTCGGCATTGGTTTGATTGCATTCGCACTTTCACAGAATATGTGGCTGTCAATGGTTTTTATGTTCATGACAGGAATCGGGATGATGATACAACTTGCCGGAAGCAACACAATGCTACAGACTATTGTGGAAGATAATAAACGCGGAAGAGTGATGAGTTTTTATGCAATGTCATTCCGAGGTGTAGCCCCTTTCGGCAGTTTGCTGGCAGGAACAGCGGCCGGCATAATCGGAGCACCTTTAACTCTAGTATTTGGAGGAGGCTTTTGCCTTGCTGGATCTTTATACTTTCTGAAAAACCTTCCCAATATGCGAAAGCTTATTCGTCCGATTTATATTAAGATGGGAATAATTTCAGAATCCGTACAGGGAGTAGGTACCGCCACAAGTTTGTCATTTGAAGAAAAAGAATAAAATATTTTTTAATTCATCTATGAATATTATGCGACATTTTTTTAACATTCCATATTACTGACACACTCCCAATATTTTTTCCGAACTGTCCTTTATCACTCAAACCTCTACGAAATGAAGGATTCCCATTTGCAATAATAATTATGCATTTATCCAATAAGTTTTGTGAGCGTTGATTTTGACTGAAACAGGAATCAAAAATGAAAAGCCCATTTAGGATAATTTGAATATAAATAGAATAAATAATGTCTAAGAATATAAATAACAATAGCATAACAGCACTGTCCAATCTTTACGAACGCTCATATTACAAATGGCTCGTGCTTGCGGTAGTTATGCTCGGCACATTTATATCTGTTCTCGATGCTTCGATAGTAAATGTCGCCATGCCTAAGATGATGGCTGCATTTAGCGTAAGTGTAGATAAGATTGAATGGGTATTAACCGTATATCTGCTAGTTCGTTCTGTAATTTTTCCGTCATCAGGCTGGATAGCAGATCATTTTGGTTATAAGAGTACATATAATCTTGGATTGATATTGTTTACTGCCGGTTCTTTGCTCTGTAGTTTGGCTGCGAATGAAAACATGCTGATATTTTTCAGAATCATCCAGGGAGCAGGTGCAGGCTTTATAATGCCCGTCGGTATGGCAATTATTACAAGAGAATTTCCCCCGGAACAGCGGGGATTCGCACTGGGATTTTGGGGCATTGCCGCTGCGGCCTCTATTTCACTCGGACCAATGTTCGGCGGTTATTTAATTGACAGATTCGATTGGAATGCAATCTTCGATATAAATGTACCAATAGGCATTATAGGTGTAGCTGCTGCCTGGATAATTTTAAAAGAATATAAAATTCCTAGAAGAGGTAAGTTCGATATGATAGGACTTATCAGCATGACCGTATTTCTTATAGCTCTCCTTTTAGCACTTTCAGATGGAAATTCCTCCTGGAATACAGGTGGATGGACCTCAAATTTTATTTTAGCCTGTTTCTTTATATCATTTATAAGCCTGGTTATCTTTTTGGCAAGAGAATTCTCAACCGAAAATCCTATACTGGATTTAAGAATATTAAAGAACCGCAATTTCGGATTATCCAATATAATGTTCTTTATTTTCGGCCTGGCATTTTTTGGTAATTCGTTTCTATTGCCAATTTATCTGCAAAATTCTCTTGGTTATACAGCACTACAAGCGGGACTTGTATTTTTTCCAGTAGGTATTATCCAAGCCATTATGTCACCTGTTGCAGGAAAGATGACAGATAAATTAAATCCGAAGATTCCAATTTCAATCGGGATAATCTTAACTTTTTTCAGTATGTACTTCTATAAGGATCTCTCGCTTAACACTGAATACGGTGGCATTTTACTGCCACTCATTATAAGAGGATTCGGATTAGGATTTATGTTTATCCCATTAAGCACTGTTGCAATAAACAATATTCCAAAGGAAAAAATGGCGCAGGCTACTGGATTGTTCAACACTATTCGCCAGGTAGGTGGGAGCTTTGGCGTTGCAATTTTAGGGACCCTACTTACACGCAGAGTTATTTATCATACTGCAATGTATAGTCAATCCGTAAATCAATATTCTGAAGAATTTAAGCATATACAAAGCGGACTTAAGTATTTTGTACAGCAATCATTGGGAGGAGCAGGAAGTCAGGTTGCAACGAGGGCTAAAATTTTGATTGTTCAAAATTTAACAGCACAGGCATTTGTTCGTGGAATAGCTGATGACTTTTTAGCAGGAGCTGCCATTACAATAACTATATTACTCCCTTTGATTTTCCTAAAGTATAAAAAGAAAAAGAATTCGGCTAAAGTTAAACCTGCCAAATAAATATTTATATCATAAAAAGAAATATCAAAACATTGTCAACGGCTACGAACGAAAAGATACAATTGGTGATGTTGATTGATAATATTTGTAATTGAATTTTATTGCGATCTCTGTATTAATAATATTCCGGAACTTTTAACAAAGATCGCAATTTAATTGGACTCTAATTAATAATTATATAAATAAACCTTTTAGTAGGAAGTTTATTTAACTTGCCTGGAACATATGCACATCTCGTTGGGGGAATGGAATGTTTATCCCCTCCTGGTCAAATCTTTCCTTTACTTTTTCAGTCATTTCAAAATAGACATTCCAAAAATCCCCTGTGCTTATATAAGCTCTGACAGCAAAATTTACGCTGCTGTCCGCCAATTCTTTAACAAGTATCTGTGGTTTTGGATCAGTGAGAATCCTTTTTTTATTTTCTATTAATGATTGAATTATTTCTCTCACTTTTTTCATATTGTCGTTATAACCCACTCCAAAGATCCATTCGGCTCTTCTTGTATCATTGGCAGAATAATTAACAATAATATCACCCATTAATTTTCCGTTTGGAATTACGACTTTAACATTTTCGGGTGTTTTTAACTGCGTATAAAGCATCTGAATGTCCTCGATAGTTCCAGCGCTACCCGCAGCCTGAATGAAGTCCCCAGACTTAAAAGGACGGAATAAAATTAAAAGAAATCCGGCAGCAAAATTAGCAAGCGCTCCCTGTAAAGCGAGGCCAACAGCAAGACCTGCTGCACCGATAACAGCAATAAATGAAGTTGTCTGAATACCAACTTTTGATAGTGTAGCAATAATTACAAAGACAACTAATCCGACATAAGTTAAATTTGTAACGAACGAATTTATTGTTTTATCAAGACCTCTATTAGTTAATACTTTATGCAAAAATCTCTTAATGATTTTTGCAACCCATAATCCCACTACGAGTATTAATATCGCTGAGATTATGTCCATACCATATAAAACCGCAAGATTTCGCAAAGATGAAAAAACTTGCTCCATTTTATTCTCCTTTTTTGTTGGAAATATTATTTGCTTATTTTATTTATGACCACATTTATTAAACCACTTCATAAAATTATCTTAATTTAACTATTGCTTAGGGAATGAATAGATTCAGCTGATTCATTATATATAATAATAGTTAGAATAATAATCATCAAGTTAAGCAGCTAATCTTTTTGAGTTATTCAGGTATGGGACTTTATGGTACAGAGCTATAAATGCAATTAATATTTACTTGTTTTTAAGGAAGGTAAAAAATGTGGTGCAGCATTAAATAGCTGCACCGTTTTTAATTTTTAAATGCTAGCACTATTTTGATTAAGTTCCATATAATAAGTGGCACAGACAATTTTCCAGTTATTATTTTCCTTTACTAAAGTAATAAAACCGGTTGAAGTCATTCGGGCATCTTTAGCCTGAATTTTTGCAAATGCTGTGTTGCCTGCAGCATCTATACTTTGAATATCAAGTTGTCTTTCCCAGCCGCCTATCTGTCGGTTTTTTAAGGCACTAAGATAATCGGTCGAATTATATTCAGTTGTTTTTTTCGTAACCGCAATTACCTGAACGAAAGTAGAATTAGTAGATATTATTTTCTCCATGTCATTAGCATTTTGAGTATCAATATTCTTTTCAAATTCCTGAATTGTTTTCTTGATTGATGACATGTCTTCATCTGATAATTTACTTAATGCAAATGAAGAAGAAATAAAAAAGAATGAAAGAAAAAGAATGGATAAAATTTTAAAGGATTTCATAACTTCTCCCGTTTTATTAAATGTTAGAAATTTAGTCTATTGCCGGCCAGTTGCTACGGCAAATTATGCATCGAAGAGCGATTTTCCCCTGAAAATGCCTGTCGAAAAACATACTCAATTAGACAATGAATAATAGGGATTTGTTTCTTCTAATAAGATGATTATTACATGAACGGATTCATAGATTGATTTTTGGTTAACCAAATTTACAATTTACCTCAATTGAAAAGGTTATAGGTTTATAGTTCTTCCATCACTTTTTGCTTAATTATGATTGTCAATAATATTATATTTAAAAGCTTCGGCTCATTACGTAATAATTTATATTTATACTAAAGGTGTAATAATGTCAAAAAGCAAATTTAATTTTTCACTGATTATACTGATCATGTTAGTGATATTATATCCGGCATTGACTTTTTCTCAGGATGAAAATGATGTCAAGGGATTGGATAGAAGTAATATGGATACGACTGTCAGTCCTACAAAAGATTTTTATGAATACGCAGATGGAAGCTGGCTGAAAAATAATCCGGTTCCAGCTGAATACAGCAGATGGGGAACATTTGAAATACTAACTGAAGAAAACTATAAAATATTGAAAAATATACTTGAGGACGCAGCAGATAATAAAGATGCTGAGCCGGGGAGCAACGAGCAAAAGATCGGAGACTTTTACTATACGGGAATGGATACTGCTCAAATAGAGAAAGAAGGTTATAATCCGATTAAACCGGAACTTAAAACAATCTCCGAGATTAATACTCTCCCTCAAATATACAAGGTAATGGCCGCACTTTTTAAAAAAGGTGTATCGCCTATGTTCAGATTTTACGGATCCGCAGACGAAAAAAACAGCGATATGGTGATTTCACAATTATCACAGGGAGGGCTTGGACTGCCAGATAGAGATTATTACTTAAATGATGATGCGCGCTCTAAAGAAGTCAGAGAAAAATATGTCCCTCATGTAGCAAGAATGTTCATGCTAATAGGTGAGAATAAAGCAAGAGCAGAAAAGAATGCACAGACTGTAATGAACATAGAGACACGCCTTGCAAAATCTTCTATGACAAGAGTTGAAAGGAGAAATCCGGATAAAACCTATAATAAAATGACACTCTCAAAACTAGAGGAAATAACTCCTGGATTTGAATGGCAAACATTTTTTAACGGGATTGGGCTTTCAAATCCCGGAGATGTTAATGTTGCACAGCCTGACTTCTTTAAGGAAGTAGCCGTAATGATGAAGGATGTTCCTTTAGCAGATTGGAAAGTCTATTTAACCTGGAGAGTTGTTGATGATGCTGCAAATTATTTGAGCTCGCCATTTGAAGATGAGAATTTCGATTTTAATGGTAAATTTATGCATGGTGCAAAAGTTTTACCGGAAAGATGGAAAAGAGTATTACGCTCCGCAAACCGTGTACTGGGTGAGGCTCTTGGACAGATTTTTGTAAAGGAAACATTTCCACCGGAAGCAAAAGCAAGAGCTCAAGCTATTGTAAAGAATTTGCTTGAAGCTATGGGAGAAAGGATAAAAGCCGCTGACTGGATGAGCGATACTACTAAGGAACAAGCTCTGAATAAGCTAAAACATTTTACTGTAAAAATCGGATACCCTGATAAATGGAGAGACTATTCAAAATTAGTAATCAAAAGAGATTCATATGCATCAAATATGATCAGAGGAAGTGAATTTGCGGTTGAGCGAAACCTCAATAAGATTGGTAAGCCTGTCGATAAAACTGAATGGGGGATGACACCACAGACAGTCAATGCTTACAATAGTGGAACAAGAAATGAAATAGTTTTTCCGGCAGCAATTCTACAGCCTCCGTTCTTTAACCAGGATGCAGATGATGCTGTTAACTACGGTGCAATGGGGGCAGTAATAGGACACGAAATTACACATGGTTTCGATGATCAAGGTAGAAAATACGATGCTGAGGGAAATTTAAAAGATTGGTGGACAAAGGAAGATAACGACAGATTCAAAGCAAGAGCCCAAAAAATTATTGATCAGTTTAATTCCTATATGCCAATTGATTCAATGCACATTAATGGTGCGTTAACAACAGGTGAAAACATTGCAGATTTGGGTGGTCTTACAGTCTCGTTCACCGCCTTTGAAAAGACTAAAGAATATAAAGAAAATAAAACAATTGATAGTTTTACTCCTGAACAGAGATTTTTCCTTTCATGGGCACAGGTTTGGCGAAACAATGAAAGAGATAAAGCATTAATGCTGGGATTAAAAACCGATCCACACTCGCCCGGCAAATACAGAGTTATCGGCCCTTTAAGCAACATGCCGGAATTCTGGAAAGCTTTTAATGTTAAGGAAGGAGATCCAATGAGAAATCCACCTGACAAAGTTGTGAATATCTGGTAAAAATTGACTTTAAAATAGAGACACGCTCTTGCCCGACTATGGTAGGATGGCGTGTCTCTGTGCTAAAAGCTATAAAAATGCCGGTTAGACATAAACCTGCCGCCTTCGGCCGATCACTGAAAAAACAATCAATACCAGGGTTATGACAAAAAATGTGAATGTAGTCCCCGGTGCGAGTTTGTTCCCGGTAATACCTATAAAATCAAGAAACGGGGTTTGATCCATTGGACCAACGTACCACAAAATGAAATAGATAACTTCAAACATTTTACTGCTTCCGGTCCATATACCTAAAGCTAAAGCCAACGAAGGAATAAAAGCGGCGCCTACAAGCCATACAGTAATTAAACTAAATTCACCCGCAAAAAACATTCTTACAGGCCAGCCTATTCCGGTAATTAGCGCTACAAAAAAACCTGCCAGCCACAAAGCCGGGAGTTGCCCTAACACAGGATAAGGTGAAGAAAAAACATATTGATTAGTTCTGTATTTAAATTCCTTGTTACCCATCTTTGACCAGATTAAAATAGGCCATACCCAGGCAAAGGGAACAATGAATTGACGTGCAACATTAATTGGTATCGTGATACTTACGACTATTAAAGCGAGTGCGGCGAGATACCAGATTTTATACAGTCCTTTTAACATAATTTTTAATTCGCCTGTTACAGTTATTACCAATGCTGCTAAACGGTCGGTTTTATTTTCTGCCAGCGGTGTAAGCTGAATATTTCTATTGTGATAAACAGGAAATGTTAAAACCTGCTCTTCATCCGGAATTTTATTTTTCTTCATTTTCTTTTTTCTGTATTGATAGGATTGATCAAACCGTTTGAAAAATAGTGTAACCATTAATGTTATTAAAAATGAAACGCCAATCCAGAACAAGCGCCAAAGTATTATATTAAGATTCCAGTCAACACCATCCCAAACAAAAGTTATAACGTGGTTCCTTACGGGGCTGCCGCCGATCTCAAAACCCCCTTTATAGTCATGGGGGAAATTTTCATAAGCTGCTTTCTGCATACTGCCTACTATCAAAGAAACTCCGAATGGTCTTGGAGACAGATCTTTTGATGTGTATTCATTCTCAAACCCTATTGAAGTCATGAGTGTAGCCATTAATAAACCATAATAGAGAACATTTCCGATACCACCCCGCAGGAACCTTACAGATTCAAACAGCAATGCAACGGCAGACACTAATGCCATCATAGGTATAGTGGTAATAATTATTGGAGAGAAAAATTTCCATAATTCGATTGTAGCAGACTCGGCCCTGTATAACTGCATACCAATTGCAGCAACGGCAACAATTCCCACCATCGACATTAGAAAAACAAGATTGCTGAAAAATTTGCCAAACAGGTATGCCCACTTTGTAATAGGAGTAGCTGCTATTATTTGTCCGACACCTGTTGTATCATCACGCTTAATGGAATTGTTAATAAGGTAAAAACCTGCAAGAGCTAAAAGTGTATTGCATAAAAGAGCAATACTGCTTCCCATCCATGCCGAATTATAAATGCCACGGTAATCACGCATTGAGACAACAAGATACTTTGTGTCGATGGGGGGAAAAGATAAATAAGCTAAATAAATCAATATTCCAGTAGTTACAAGAAATGAATAACGACGCGTTCGTTCAAGGAAATCAGCACGTGCAATTTGATATAAAACTCTAAACATGATAATCACGCGCCTCTTCCGTTTGGGGAAACGTAATAAAGATAAGCGTCTTCCAGTTTAGGGGCCGCTAAACTTGCATTTTGTGAAGGCTTATCATCAGAAACTATCCGCACAACTATTCCATCTTTGCGCCGGAAGG
>Ga0315535_1001114_pt1 | contig 18310 bp, 19 predicted proteins | sample SalMarSW160220MG_2_FD_203092 | JGI IMG/M metagenome (GOLD analysis project Ga0315535, IMG submission 203092) | Salt marsh sediment microbial communities from the Plum Island Ecosystem LTER, Massachusetts, United States - Salt Marsh Sediment SW1602-20 ... | reverse complement strand
AGTCGACGGTGTAGATGCCTTCGCCGCCTTCCCAGCCCAGCACCGCGATGCCGAAGGTGTAGCCCGGCTGAACCGGGACCATGGTCGATTCGTACGGATCGGTGCCGGAGTTGGCTCCGAGGTAATTATCGATGATGTACCAGCCCGGATCCTCTCCGGGAGGGTCTTTCATCAGCAGGATCACGTCGTAGTCGCTGTCTGGGGCCGTCCAGTGCAGCTTGGCCTTGAAGGTGCCCGAGCTGTCCACCTGGAACTGGTAGACGTCCCAGTCGCCTGTCCAGCCCGCACCGTCGTTGCTGGCCTCGGAGCAGTAGCCGGTCATTCGGTAGTCGTAGCCCATCCTGACTATGCCGATGTCCTGCGGGTTGGCCAAGGCGTTGTCCTCTTCCTCGTACAGGTCGGTTACAACCTCGCCCTGTTCGCAGGCGTCGCCGGTGCCGTTGCCGTTGATGTCGGCCTGGTCGGCGTTGGGAGTCAACGGGCAGTTGTCGTCGCAGTTCAAGACCGCCCCGCCGGTGCAGGGATTGTCACCCGCGGTTCCAGAGCCGTCGCCGTCATCGAGCACGCCGTCGTCGTCGGAATCGGTATCGCAGGCGTCGCCAAAGGCGTCGCCGTCGACATTCGACTGACTCGGGTTGGCCACGTTCGGGCAGTTGTCGCAGGCCGTGCCGACTCCGTCGCCGTCCTCATCCGCCTGGTCGGCATTGGCCAGCAGCGGGCAATTGTCAACCGTGTCCGCGGTGCCGTCGTTGTCGTCATCGCTGTCACAGGCGTCGCCGAAACTGTCGCCGTCGGTGTCGAGCTGGCCCGCGCACACGCCGGCCTTGGTGTCGGTCCCGTCGCCGTTGTAGGTCAGGCTGTTGATGATGCAGTGATCGAAAGGCACCAAGACACATTCCGCGTCTGTGGCGCAGGGGATAGTGTTGGCGTTGACCGGACAATCGTCGCCGCAGGCGTCGCCGATTCCGTCGGAGTCGCTGTCGTCGTTATTGTCCTTGTCACTGGGACACGGATCGCAGATGTCGCCGATTCCGTCGCCGTCGCTGTCTACGTGCTGGGTGCAACGGTCGACCTCGACCCAGTCGCCCTGGGGCCCGGCGTCGGGATCCCAGGTGTGCTCGACCGGCTTGCATTCACCGGCCGCGCAGGGACTCAGCGAACTGCATAGCGGGGTCGGAACCTCCGGACAGGCGTCGGCGCCGTCGATCACTCCGTCGCCGTCGGTGTCCACGTCGCAGATATCGCCGATGCCGTTTCCATCCGTATCGGCCTGGTCGGGATTGCGGTTGAGCGGGCAGTTGTCCGAACCGGTGCAGCCTGAGGCAACCACGTCGGGATCGCAGATTCCGTCGCCGTCGTCGTCCGGGTCGCAGGCGTCGCCGAGCAGGTCGTGACCGGTACTGATTGGGTCACAGAACTCGCCGGAACAGGCGAAGCCCTCGGCGCAGTCGGAGTCCATCTCGCACTTGCTCTTGCAGACCATGGCGCCCGCGTCACCGATGCAGTAAGTACCGCTGGCGCAATCGGCCGAGGTCTCGCAGCTTACGAGATCGGGCGCGCCGTCGGTGTTGAGCTGGTCTCCATTGTCAATCGCGGGGCAGTTGTCGCAAATGTCGCCTACCCCGTCGCCGTCGACGTCCTCCTGGCCGGAGTTGGCGTCGGCCGGGCAGTTGTCGCACTCGTCGCCGATACCGTCGCCGTCGCTGTCGAGTTGCGCGATGCAGACCGTGCCGGTACAGACATCGCCGGCCCCGACGCAGTCTGCGTTCGTGGTGCAGGCCGGCCGGGGATTGGGTGTCGAAGGACAGATATCAACGCCGGTGCAACCTGCTCCGGCCTGATCGGGATCGCAAACGCCGTCGCCGTCGTCATCCGGGTCACATTCGTCACCCAGCCCGTCGCTGTCGGCATCTAGCTGCACGCCGCTGCCGGCGTCGACCGGATTGGCCAGCGCCGGGCAGTTGTCGCAAAGATCCCCGACTCCGTCGCCGTCGGCGTCGGCCTGGTCGTTGTTGGCCTGGTCGATGCAGTTGTCGCAGCCGTCGGGAATGCCGTCGCCGTCGGTGTCGTCGGTTCCGTTGGGGATCAGGCTGCAGCCGGCGACCTCGTCGGCATCGGGAATGCCGTCGCCGTCGTCGTCGGCGTCGCAGGCGTCGCCCAGCCCGTCGCCGTCGCTGTCGAGCTGATCGGCGTTGCTGGCCGAGCAGTCGGCGCCCGTGCAATCGGCCCCGTTGCTCCGGCAGTAGGCGTCGTAATCGGCGCACTGCTTCTGGCACAGATCATCGCATATTGTGCAGCGATCGAAATCGCTGCGATGACAGCCGCCGGATCCTACGCAGCTGTTGCGCTCGCTCTGGCAGCGATCATGACAATCATTCTGCAAGTCTTCACGATCGGCCGGGTATTTAACGCACAACGCGTCGCAACGATCCTGGGCCGTGTTGCAGGCATCGACATTGGTCTGGGTGCAACCGTTGGCGGCATAACAGTCGGCCGCCCCGGCGTGGCAGTCGGAGCAGGCGTCGGCCAGGCAGGTTTCGTTCAGCGAGTCGCACTCGGACAGCGCCATGGTGGCCACCAACTCGCAAGCCGCCCACTTGGCATCCCACTCGTCGCGTGCGTTGTCGTAGCTCTTGTCGAGGGCTACACTCTGCAGGCAACTGCCCATGCCGCCGCGGCAGTTGTCGCAGGCGTCGCCGACGCCGTCGGCGTCGGCGTCGGCCTGGTTGGCGTTGGCGTTGTCAGGGCAGTTGTCCTGATCGGCGTCGTTTGGAACGCCGTCAGCGTCGATGTCGCTGTCGCAGGCGTCACCTATCCCGTCGTTGTCGAGATCGGCCTGGTCGGTGTTGGCCACGTCGGGACAGTTATCGCCCTTGTGATCTTCGTCGAAGTAGCTGTCTTCGATCTCGTCGCCGTCGGCGTCATCGGCGCCGTTGCATGCGTCGCCCAGGCCGACATCGTCGCTGTTGGCCTGATCGGCGTTGGGGGTGTCGATGCAGTTGTCGCACACGTCGCCGACCCCGTCTCCGTCGGAATCCGTCTGGTTCGGGTTGTAAACCGCCGGGCAGTTGTCGTCGACGATTCCGTCGCCGTTTTGGTCGAAGTCGACCACTCCGTCGAAGTCTCCGTCGATAACGGGCGTGTTAATTTTCAGCTCGCCGAGGGTGTACAGTTTCCAGCCCTTGTGCAAATCGACGTTGGCGTTGGGAACTTCCATCGGCCCGGCGGTCACGAAGTCGGCCGTCGTCGGCGGGCCCTCGATCGAGAAGTTGAGGGTGTTGTTGCCGTCATTGTCCGCGATGGCCACCACGTTGTAGGCGCAATAACCTTCCTTGCAGGGCGATGGAGAGCAGAGCGGGTCGGACGCGTCGAGCTTGAGATCGTTGCATATGGGCGGTACGCAGTCCGATTGCTGGTTGCACCTGATGATCGGGATCAACAGACCGTCGAACCAGCCGACCAGGTCGCAGTTGCCGTCCTCGTTGCAGGTGGACTCGTCGACCCTGAGATCCCGGGCTGTGGTTCCGCCCACGGGATTCTTGGGCTTGCCCGCGTCGGCCGTGCCCTCGGGATCGTTGTCGTTGGCATAGGCCGCAGGGACAACCTTGAAAGGCTGGCTGTCGACATAGGCACCGACCAGGATCTTGCCGACCACCGTGCCTGAGACGGCGCCGATTGTGATCTTGTAGCCGGTCGGGGTGCTGGAGGCGAACCACTTCAGCCAGCGCACGTAATAGGTGCTGGTGGGATTAGCCACGAAGCTCAAACTGATCGGCGCTACCCCGGAAAGGTCCCACATCAGGAAGTCGAGAATGGTGCTGCCGGCCTTGTTATCGTAAATAATGGGAACGAAGCCGTCCTCGGCAGCGTTGTCCCACTCGAACTTCATCGAGATCGAGGCCTTCTTGTTCACTTTGAATTTGAACCAGACCGTCGAATCCTCGCACGATAGGCCTGTATACATCGGCGAGATCTCGCCCTTGACGACCAGTGCCGGAGAGTCGGCCACAATTGTCGGAAGTTCGTAGGCGTCGTCGATGCAGTTGCCCGGGGCGCCGGCGCGTATGTTGTCGCCTTCCGCGGCGGGCGAGGGCAACAAGGGCGCAAGCGCCGCTGGAATACGCACCGTACCTCTCACCGCTGCGTATTTCTGGACGTTGCTCGAGTCGTAGACCGCGTCGCAGGCCAGCAGGGGCAATAGCATAAGCCCCGCAAGCGATGCAGTCAGCAACCACAGGTTTTTCTTCTTCATCGTGGCCTCCAGGTTTGGGTTCCAGAAACAATCTGTTTACAAAACAACGTGCTATGTAACAGCCAAATGTCAAATTCGAAGTACAAAAGGCGCGCGTACCATATTTTCCGGCATCAATGCAAGTAAATTCGTTAAAATCTATCGGCCGGAATCCCGGAAAGACGACAATGTAAATTTTCTCTTGCATGCTCTTTGGAAAATGGCTATTACCTCGTTACGAAAAACAGGCCATCAACATGGAAAACATGATGTCGGCATCAAGATATTTTCTGAGCATTATCTTCATTTCGAGCCTGAGTGCCTCGCTTGGCGCCTGTGGAGTGGTCGACGTTATTAATGCCCGAAAGATAGCCCGCGAAGGCAATGAGCTTTACAATGCGTCTGACTACCGCGGCGCAATCGAGAAGTACAAGAAGGCCGTCGCGCTGGACGCCGACATACCCAATATCTATCTGAACCTGGGCTATGCATATTTCAGCATCTACGATCCGACCTCGCAGTCCGAGCAGGACAAGGATGCCGCGGCCCTGGCGGCGGAGGCCTTCGAAAAGCACTTAAAAAGACACCCGGACGACGAGAACGCCCGGGTTTTTCAGATCAAGATCCTGCTCTCGGCCGCTCCAAACGACAAGAAACTCGCCGATCGTGCACAGCAGATTTTCTTGAAGATGCTGGATAAAAATCCTGACGACAAAGAGGCGCGCCAGTACCTGATCACCCTTTTCATCGACGGCAAGCGCTACCAGGACGCCGTCAAGTTTTTTCAGCCCGAACTGGACAAGAAGCCCGACGACATCGACACCATGAAGATTCTGGCTATCATCGCCGATAAGAGCAACCTGGTTCAGGATGCCGTCGACTGGTATTGGCGCAGGGCCGAAGCCGTCAAAGACAATCAGAAGAAAGCCGTACTGTTCTACGAGGTGGGCACCTACGCCTGGAATCTCTTGCACTACCAGCCCGAGAAACTGAAAGGGCCGGTAGCTTGCATCAAGCTTGCCGATCAGGGCATCGAGGCCTGCAAGCGCGCCATGGAACTAAAAGAGCGTTACGCCGAGGCCATGGTATACGCCAACCTGCTCTACCTCAAGCGCATGCTATACGAGACAGAGGAGGTTGCGCGTACCTGGGACGGCCAGTTGGCCTATGATTTCAGGCTGCAAGCCGGCAAGATTCTAGGCGAGCGTAAGAAGAAGGTCGAGGCCCAGAAAAAGGCTGAGGCCGGCAAAGCCCAAAAGAAGGAAACCTCTACGGCCGGCAACCAACCGGCCGCTTCGAACGTCCAATGAGGCACTGTCTTATTGCCAGGGCCGCCTGCGGGCGAACACTCGAAGCGAGGTGCGAAAATGTTTGAGTCTTTTACCGAAAAACACAAGGGACGCGGCAAACGCCTGGGCGCCGTACTGGTGTTTTCGCTGTTTTTTCACGGAATTTTACTGGCAGTCATCCTTTTCATGGACTACATGGACGTAGAAACCGTGCAGCAGCCGCCGGTAATGATCACCTTCGTCGACTTCGCCTCGCTGCCACCGCCGCCCCCGCCGCCTCCGCCGCCTAAGAAGAGATCGAAGCCCAAGGTGGAGCCCAAGACAGAAGAGGTAAAGCCCCAGCCGAAGATCACCGAATTCATGGCCCCCAAGGAAATACCCGATGAGAAGGCTCGCGAACCAGAAGAGCCCGAGGAAGGTCCGGACGAGGGCGTCGAGGGCGGGGTCGAGGGCGGAGTCGTCGGCGGCGTTGTCGGCGGTGTGATTGGTGGAGCAATGAGCGGGCCGCCGCCCAAGCCGGCTCCACCTCCTCCGGCGCCGAAGTACCAGGCCCCCGAGGTGATCAAGAAGCGGCGCGTCTCGGGGCACGAGCCGGTCTACCCGCGTATCGCCAGAGCCGCCGGTCTCGAGGCGACCATAATCGTCAAGATCTTCATCACTCCCGATGGCCGGGTTGGTGAAGTGAAATTTCTGAAGAGTGAGAAGCATTTCGAAAAGGCGGTGCGGGAGGCTCTGGAAACCTGGCGATTCTCGCCGCACATGATAAACAACCGGCCGGTGGGCACCTACACGGTCTACAAGTTCGTGTTCAAGCTCGAGTGACCGGAGGCCAAAACAGTCAGGCAGGAGGTTAACAATGGAGTTCACCATACCCGAGATGTGGGCCCGGATGGGTTTCATCGCCAAGGGGGTGGTTTCGATCCTTGGAGTAATGTCTATCTACGTGGTGGCCGTGTCCATCGAGCGACTGATCGTATTCCTCAAGGCCAAGGCTCAGTCGCGCGCCTACGCCATGCTGATCCAGGATCTGCTGGCCCAGGGCAAGTTCCGTGAAGCCGCCGATGCAGCCTTGCAGTTCAAGCAGAGCCATATCGCCAAAGTGGTTCGCTCCGGTCTGATGGAGTTCATCAAGGGCAGCATGATCGAGTCCGACTCCAAGGGGGGACCGGCGGGCTACGATGTGCTCGGCGCGGTCAACCGGGCCATCGAGAAATCGGGTGCCCGCGAGATGGCCGGCATGCGGCGAGGCATGGCCGGCCTGGCCACTGTCGGCTCGACGGCGCCTTTCGTCGGGCTGTTCGGAACGGTCTTCGGCATTATCAACTCCTTCCAGGGAATGGCGGCCGAGGGCAGCGGCGGCTTGGGAGCGGTCTCGGCCGGTATAGCCGAGGCACTGGTGACCACCGGCGCCGGCATAGGCGTGGCCATCATCGCGGTGTTGCTCTACAACTTCTTCACCAGCCAGGTGGAAGCCTTGCAGGTGGACACCAACGAATCCGCGATCGAGATTCTCGACGTGCTGGTCAAGACGCGCGAGAAAAAACCCGGAACCCAACCGCCGGCTGCTGCCGAAGCGCATGCCTGACGCCTACCGGTCCGGCTGAGTAAAAAACGGAGAACACCCGGCAATGTCTATGAAGGTTGACACCAAGGGGCTGAACTCGGAGATCAACGTGACGCCCCTGGTCGACGTCATGCTGGTGCTGCTGATCATTTTCATGGTGGTTACCCCGATGCTGCAAAAGGGCAAGGCGGTCCAGCTTCCCCAGGTAATGCATCCCGAAAAGGAAAGCGACACAGGTAAGGATCTGATCGTTTCCGTGCAGTATCTGAAGCACGGGGCTTCCTTCTCGTACAACGTATACCTGGGCCAGAACCCGGTTGAAAAGAAGAACCTGGCCACACGCCTGATGGACGAGTTACGTAAGGACCCCACCAAGGAAATCTACCTCAAGGGCGACAAGAGGCTGAACTACGGGTCGGTGCGCGAGGTGATGGAGATCTGCCACGAGGCCGGTTTCCAGCAGGTAAAACTGGCCACCGAGGAACTATAAGGGTAAGGGTTAAAGCATGTCGATGCAGGTTGGAAAAAGGGGTGTCTCGTCGGACATGAACGTCACGCCGTTGATCGACATCCTGCTGGTGTTGTTGATCATCTTCATGGTGGTCACCCCGATGATGCTGATGCAGCACAGGCTCGATGTCCCAAAGAAAGCCGAGATTGACATGCCCCCCGACGTCACCCAGGACCAGGTAGTCTTGACCTTCACCAAGGACAACTCGGTCTACCTGAATCAGAACAAGATAAAACTCGCCGAGTTGGGCAACAAGCTGATGGACATTTTCAAGAACCGGCGCGAGAAGACAATCTTTCTGAACATTGATCCCGATGCCAACTACGGAGAGTCGGTCAAGGTAATCGACACCGTCCACACCGCCGGGCTCGAGAAGCTGGCCGTGATAACGCTCAAGAAGGGCGAAAAGTTCCAGATACCCCAGTCACCTACCACAACAACGGCCACAGGGCTTCAGGTTCCAATCGGCAATCCTTGATTCGAGACGATCCGCCGGCGTCGAAACATGGGCGGATTGCGGAGCCCCCCGTAATTCATGGACAACATACCGGCCATCTTCGCCCGCGGATTGACCAAGACTTATACCAGCGGATTGTTCAGAAAGAAAAAGAAGGAGGTTCTGCACGGGATCGATCTGGATGTCGCCCGCAGTGCTCTCTACGGCATTTTAGGTCCCAACGGAGCGGGCAAGACCACGCTGCTATCCATCCTGTCCGCCCTGAATCTTCCCGACGGAGGGGAACTCTCGATCATGGGCTTGGATGCACGTCGGCAAGCGGATCGGGTGCGGGCCCTGGAGAACATCCCCCAAGTGACCGCCGTCGAGATCGGAGATGCTTTGCTTAGAATCTCGGTCGAGAACCCGGAAGAGCGGCTCGACGAAGTCATCGAAGTCGTTAGGCGCTCGGCCCGGATTTACCAAATCAAGATGGCCGAAGTACACCTTCATTGCCCCGGTACGGGGATACCACTTCGCGCTCGGGGCCTGGGTGATGGGCATGCTGCGGAGCCTGGTCGTGTTTTTGTTTCTCTCCCTTTTTTCGGCCTTGGTATTCTCGTTCGATTTTCTGTTGCCCGGCGCGCTGCCGTTTATTTTGTTTCTTTCAGACCTCTTCATCAATGCAGCCATAATCGGAACCGGTATGTGCATTCTATATGTCACCTTCGGCCAGCGCGCGGAGGTAGCCGGCAGATCTGGTTTCAATCTCTTGTCTGCCATCGCCGTGGATCACGGCTGGCATGCATACAGGCTACCACAACGATATCATCCCGGACTGTCCGATAGAACAAGCCATAGGGAAAGCCACGCAGTAGAGCCCTGTGCGTGTCACGATGTATTACGGAATATTGCCGAGGATTGTTGACGATCGAATCCAAGGTCTCACTCACCGCGGACAGGAACCTCTCGCCCAAGCCGGGGCGCTGCTCTTCGTACCAAAGGAAAGCGTCTTCGACATCTGCAGCGGCCGCTGGTCGAAATATGGGCTGTTTCACTGCGATTGTTTCCGGATGCGCTCGACTACCTCGTTCCAGGGAATACCCCGGGGACCCTCTTGCTCAAGATCATCCAAACGTCTATCAAGCTCCGCACGCTGCGCTCTCGTCAGTGGTATCGCCTCCGGTGTGGCGCTCAGGCTTTCCCACAGCCGTTCCATCAGTTCCAGCCGCTGCTCGACGGTAAGCTGGTCTATTTTCAACATGGGCTTACTCATGCCGTAATTATGCCACGCTCCTATAGATAAAACCAGCACGATTTTTCAGGTATTGTGCGTGGCGTGGTCCGTGGCCTCAACCGATCGGGGCGATTTCGGCCACCGGGCGGCCGTGTTTGTAGATGGTCACGGTCTTGCCAGCCTGGACCTCGGCCAGGATCGAGCCGGTCTTGTTTTTCAACTCGGTGGCGGTGCAGGAAAGATTGCGGCGCGCGAACTCACGGGCCCAGTCTTCCAGGCGCAGGAAGGAATCTACCGGCAGACCGGATTCAGGGATCACACCGTCGGCCAGCAGAAAATTCATGGCCGTTTTGAAATCGAGGCCGGGGAAGTCGCCATGGGCGGCTTTTTGCCTGAGCCGCGCTATCATGTCGTCTCTGAGCAGTTCCGACAAGGCTTTCATGACTCTGCGCACATCCTTTCGGCGAAGAAGGCGGTCAGCTTCGCCAAGTCGCCTGCATTGGCCGCCTGCAGCGCGTCGAGGTGGGCCAGCTTGTCCTTGAGATAGAACTTCCAGCCCCGCCGGTGTTTCCAGTGCAGCCAGTACGAAATCAACACCCGCCCGATGCGCCCGTTGCCGTCTTCGAATGGATGAATGTTCTCGAAGGAGTAGTACAGTCCGGCGGCCCCGGCCTGGGGGCTCTGGAGATCGTCGCCGTTGAAATCCGTAAGCCATTCAAGGACGGACGACTTGACCCGCGCAGGCTTTTCGAATTCATGCCTGCGTCCGTCCGACAGGTAGGTGTAGTTGGCGTAAGCCTTGTACTGGCCCTTTCTGCCGGCGAGCCCTTCGAAGAGCAGCCGGTGAAAGCCCAGGATCAGGTCTTCCGAGACGAAGGTCACCGACGCCAGCTTCTGCATGAGCCATTGGACCGCGAGCCTGTAGTTTACCAGATCGCGAATCTCGGATATGGGATGCCCCGAGACGGTCCTGCCGGCCAGAACCTGAGCTGCGTCTTCCTCCGAAAGAGTCGAGCCTTCCACCAGCGTTGAGCCGATCAGCAGGTGTTTTTCAATATCTCTCAGTTTCCAGTTCACGCAACAAATATAGCCATTTTAGCTATTTTAGTCAAGAATCCTGGGCAGAGATACCATGGCGCAATACTTTATCGAGTCATCTCGCAGGCAAGAGAATCAGGTGCCGAATCTTTTGTACCTGGCCTCCAACCGCTAGGACAAGTTCCGTCTGGACTGCAACGTTCATAGAAACAGTACTTCTCGGGAGTGCAATACCCAAAATAGCAGTCAGAGTCTTCCTCGCAACCCATGATGCATTTTCCGTCAACACATTCTTGGAAGCTAGCACAAGTTTTCCAGGTTTCTGGACCACATTATGGAAACTCGACACACTTTGCGTAGATGGCACAGTACGCATTCTCTCCGCAGTCATCATCAATGATACACTCGACACATTGGTGCTCTAGACCACAAACTCCAGGAACAAGATCACTGTTGGGACAGGGATCGTACTTGCAGTCCAGAGAGCCAAGGATCGGACGCCATCCCCATGTATCACATTGAGCAGAACTAGTGCACAAGACTTTTCGACAATAACCGGAATCATATATTGAAGAGTCGCCACAGTCATGTTGCGAAACACAAGGTGGGGAGCATTTCGAGCTAATGCAGCGCGCACCTGCATTACAATCAGTATCCAGATCACATTCACTAGAAATGCAGGTGCCCCAGGAACTACACATTCCATTATCACATTGGTTGTCAATGAAACACTCCACGCATTCTCCATTCAAACCACAACCACCAAGAATCAAATCCTGGTCCGAACAGGAACCGCCGTACCGACAATAGAGTGAGCCTGCTACTGGCTCCCAATTTTCTGAGCATGTGCCGTTACCAGGACACCACTCCAGTAAGCACTCTCCAGCCACGCAAAGGCTTCCGCGATCGCAATCTGCGTTGTTTTTGCAGGGAAGAACACAGGTAAAGTTCCGGCAGAGCATTAAATTATTTTTATAAGCGGAAATACAATCACTTTCATCTTCACATTCATAGCCCGCATCTATTGCACATTGGCCCCATGGAAGACATTTTAGGGGCGGTGTGAAGTGGGGTCCACTTCATGGTTTCGTCGGATCGTTCTGGTCAGGGAACGCTGATCGTACCATTTTGACAGCGATTTCTTTGAAGTTAGTGTTCATGAAGTTTTCAGGAATCCACGTTGTGTGCATAATCCAATCATAGCCACTAACTGGGTCTTCTGCTACCTGGTTAATTCTGATATGTGTAAATTTGGAACCTAGCTCGTCGTTTGCAGAGACTACGTATAGGTAACTCTTGTCATGATCACTTACTCCATTAAGTCCAGCTCCAGAGGTAATTCCAACAGTTGAAAACTAAAAACTGGTTATGAAAGCAGAAGGTGTCCGGGCTCCGGACAGTTGCCCGGATTTCGAAGACATATTGAAGCTACGGGGTGGCCGGGGCTGGTTTCTCTGCGGGTTTCGTCTCGGGCTTGGCTTCGGGTTTGGCTTCGGGTTTGGCTTCGGGTTTGGCCTCGGGTTTGGCCTCGGGTTTGGCCTCGGGTTTGGCCTCGGGTTTGGCTTCTGGTTTGGCCTCCGGCTTGGCTTCTGGTTTGGCCTCGGGTTTGGCTTCCGGCTTGGCTTCGGCTTTGGCCGGCGCTTTTGCATCGGCACTGTCGGCAGGCTTTTGATCGTCCGGAAGCATGCCGGCCTCCTGGCCCTTTGGCAGCAGGTCGCCCTCCAGGGCGGATCCGCTGCGAGCAGACAAGGTTGCCAGCACCACCGACAGCACCATGAAGAGCACCGCCGCGCCGACCGTCAGCTTTTCGATGAAAGAGGCCTGCCCGCGGGAGCCGAACATCGTCTGGCCGCTGCCGCCAAAGGCGGCGCCCATGCTGGCGCCCTTGCCCGATTGCAAAAGCACCACCATTATCAATATCAGCGAAACGAAGACGTGAACTATTACTAAAAATGTATACATTTATTCTGCTCCTTGCGCAGCGTTGTGAAGATCAACTTTGAAATTTCAGTATGCCCGTAAAACTCTCGGCTTTCAAGCTTGCACCGCCGACCAGCGCCCCGTCGATATCGGGCCGGGACATCAGTTCACGGACGTTGTCCGGCTTGACGCTGCCGCCGTACTGGATACGCATCGCCTCGGCTACATCCTGGCCGTACATTTTTATAAGCAGGCCCCTGAGATAGGCGTGCACTTCCTGGGCCTGGTCGGGCGTGGCCGTGCGGCCGGTGCCGATGGCCCAGATCGGCTCGTAGGCCAGCGTCAGCCCGCGCGCCTGCTCGGGAGTGATGTCTTTGAGCGCGCCTTCGAGCTGGCCGGAGACCACCTGCATGGTGGCGCCCGCCTCGCGCTGTTCCAGGGTCTCGCCGATGCACACTATCGGCGACAAGTTCGCCCTGAAACCCGCCTTGAGCTTCTTGTTTACCGTCTCGTCGGTCTCACCGAAGAACTGGCGGCGTTCCGAGTGCCCGATGATCACGTGCGAACAGCCGATCTCGGCTATCATCTCCGCCGAGATCTCGCCGGTGAAGGCTCCTGACTGCTCCCAGTGGCAGTTTTGCGCCGCGACTCCGATGCGACTGCCTCTTAGCACCTCGATCACCGCCGGCAACGACGTGGCCACGGGCGCCAGCGCCATGTCGACAGATTCGAGCGACCCGGCCGCGGCCAGAATCTGACCGGCAACTTCGGCGGCCGCTCGCGAATCGAGATTCATCTTCCAGTTTCCGGCGATGAACGGCTTTCTCATGTCAACTTCCTCCGGCGCCCTGTTCTATGATTCGAGCGCGGCGATGCCGGGCAGCACCTTGCCCTCGACAAATTCCAGGCTGGCCCCGCCCCCGGTCGAAATATGCGACATCTTGTCCGCCAGCCCGGCCTGCATGACCGCAGCCGCGGAGTCGCCTCCGCCGACAATCGATACGGCTTGAGAATCGGCCAGCGCCCGGGCCACGGCGAAGGTTCCCTCGGCGAAAGGCGCTTTCTCGAAGACTCCCATGGGACCGTTCCAGAATACGGTCTTGGCTCTGGCCAAGCGCGATGCGAAAAGCTCGATCGTCCGCGGCCCGATATCCAACCCCATCCGGTTCGGTGGAATCGCGTCGACTACCTCGAATGAATCGGCATCGGGGCCGTCGGCCACAACGTGATCTACCGGCAAGAGCAACTCTACATTGCGCTCGCGGGCCATCTCCAGAAGTCCGGAGGCCTTGCGCAGCTTATCGTTCTCGACCCGAGACTGTCCGACCTCGTCGCCGCGGGCCTTGAGAAAAGTATAGGCCATCGCCCCGCCGATAAGCACGGCGTCAGCCTTGGTCAGTAGGCTCGCTATCACGCCGATCTTGTCCGATACCTTGGCCCCGCCGAGCACGGCCAGAAAAGGCCGGGCCGGGTTTCCGAGAGCCTCGCCCAGAAACCTGAGCTCCTTGCGAATCAGGTAGCCGACACCCTTCTCCTCGAAGTAGCCCACCATTCCGGCAATCGAGGCGTGGGCCCGGTGGGCCGTGCCGAAGGCGTCGTTGATGTAGATCTCGGCCAGATCGGCGAGCTTTTTCGAAAAAGCCGGGTCGTTGGCCTTCTCCTCGGGATGAAAGCGAAGATTCTCGAGCAATAAAACCTGTCCGTCACGCAGTTCGCCCGCCAGTTTCTTGACCCCGTCCCCGACACAATCATCGGCGGCAATCACTTCCAGCTCGAGAAGTTCAGCCAGGCGTGCTCCTACAGGTTCAAGGCACAAGCTGTCTACCCGCGTGCCCTTGGGACGTCCCAGGTGTGAGGCTAAAATTACCTTGGCGCCTCGCGCCACAGCGTGACGTATCGTAGGCAAAGCGGCGCGTACCCGCGTGTCATCGCTGATATGACCATCCACCATCGGCACGTTGAAGTCTACGCGGATAAAAGTGCGCCGGCCGCCGATCGGCAGATCTTCGATGAAGCGGATGGCCATGCCGTCAACCCGCGATGTGCTCGATCATGTCCAGCATGCGGCAAGAAAAGGCCCACTCGTTGTCGTACCAGGAAAGAACCTTTACCATGTTGCCGGCCATGACCGCCGTGTTCTCGGCGTCGACGATCGACGAACGCGGGTCACCGTTGTAGTCGTGTGACACCAGCGGCTCCTCGCTGTAGCCGAGAATTCCGGCCAACTCGCCGTTGGCCGCCTTGGCGAAAGCGGCGTTGACTTCCTCGGCCGTAGTCTGCTTCTTGAGTACCGCCACCAGGTCGACCAGCGAGACATTGGGCGTAGGCACGCGTACCGAGATGCCGTCCAGCTTGCCGGCCAGAGCCGGCAGCACCATGCCCACCGCCCGGGCCGCCCCGGTCGTGGTGGGAATTATCGAAGAAGCCGCCGAACGGGCGCGCCTGAGATCGGAGTGCGGCAGGTCGAGTATGCGCTGGTCGTTGGTGTAGGAGTGAATTGTCGTCATCAGCCCATGCTCGATTCCGAAAGTTTCGTCGAGAACCTTGGCCACCGGCGCCAGGCAGTTGGTGGTGCAGGAAGCGTTTGAGAGCACCTTGTCCTTGGCGGGATCGAACTCCTTGTGGTTCACGCCGAAGACGAAGGCCCTGACGTCTTTCGACTTGGGCGGCGCGGAGAGCAGCACCAGCTTCGCCCCTGCCTCGAGATGCTTGCCGGCCGTCTCACCGGTGCGGAAAATGCCGGTGCATTCGAGTACGACATCGATCTTCTTCTCTTTCCAGGGCAACTCGGCCGGGTTCCTGACGGCCGATGTCGTCACCTTCTTGCCCCCGATGGTAATGCTGTCCTGTCCAACCCCGACATCGAGCTTGAAGCAGCCGTGGTTGGAGTCGTGTCTTAGCAGATGAGCCAGCGTTTTGTCGTCGGTGATGTCGTTGACATGCACCAGATCGAATTTACCATCGAGCCCGTTCTGATAAATGGCCCTGGTGACGCAACGCCCGATACGTCCGAAGCCGTTGATTGCAATTCTTACCGCCATGAGAAACCTCCTCGCATTGTAAAAAACGCCTTGCTGGAATCCCGAGATTCCCACAAGTTCCCTATCCCGGGGGAGATGCTTTTATCTCAGCTCCGAAAAATAGTCAACCATGTAGATGCCCCCGGGGGCCGGAGTCGGGCATGGGGATCGGGACGCATCTCAAAGGCGACCACTCAAAAAAAGCACTACCCGGCGCCCGAAGCTCTCACCGCCGTAGTCCGGACGGCCTGGAACCGGCACGCCGGCGTGCTCGCGATGACGATTCCCCAGGAGATTGAATCCTTCCAGGCCGACGGAGAGTTCAAAGGGCTTCTCGCTCAGTATGTACGCAACCCGGGCGTTCAGCAACAGGGCGGCGGGCACTTCCATAATAAGATCGGGATCAATCATGCCGTCTGGGCTCCCCGATCTCGTAAAGTAGGCGTCGCTGAAGAAAAGTCGCAGCGAGGCCGACCAGCATGGGTTGCTCAGATCGGTTCCGGCGGCCAGGCGCCAAATCGGATCGAAGCGCGAGAGCAACCCGGTGCTGTTATCGAAGATCTGGCGGTAGCCGACATTCAAGACGATGCGCCACCAGTCCGTGGGCCTGGCGGTCAGCTGCAACTCGACGTCATGTCCGTCGAAGCCCGCCTGCTCGTTGACGAATCGGACGAGCCCCGGCTTGTTGACGTTGGGAATACGCACACCGCCGATCTCGATGTAATCATCCGCTCCAAGCTCGGAGTCGAAAACGATCTCATTCCTGTACCAGTTGTAGGCGAAATCGATCTTCAAAACGAGGCGCCCGTCCAGAAAGCTGCCCGCGCAGGATGTTCATTCCCGGCGTGTCTCGTACGGACCACAGGTCGGCCCTCATCAGGCCCGCGCCAGCGGCCAGCGACAAGGCTCCGATTTTCTCGCTGCTCCTGAGAGAAATCTCGATCTGACCCCGCTCGCCCCCGCGTAGCGAAAACGAGGCCCGGGGCTCGCTGCCCGGGGCGCGGGTGATGACGTTGACGACGCCGGCATAGGCATTGGCGCCATAGAGCGCCGAACCCGGCCCGCGAATGACCTCGATGCGTTCGACGTCATCCATTGAAAATGCCTGGACGGTCCAGGCGGGAAACCCGAAGAATTCGAGGGTCACGTCTCGCGAGTCGACCAGGAGCAGGACCTTGTCCGAAGCCGGGCCGGAATTCCTGCGCACTCCCACTCCGTACCAGAGAGGTTTGACGAGACGAATGTCCATGTTGGGCACCAGCCTGAGAGCTTCGGGCAGCGTCCGCGCCCCGGATGCCTCGATGTCTTCCCTGGTAAGGACGGTAATTGCGGACGGGCTCTGCTCCAGCGGCTGGGCGTGACGAGAGGCGCTGGTGACGGTCTCCGCGGGAGCGAAGTAGATGTCCATCTCCAGATCTTCTTGGCCTTCTTCCCCGGCCCGAGCCGGAGTCTGAAGATACAAGAGACACAGGCATGACCACCAGATGAAAGGGGCGCATGCAAGAATCCGCGATCGAAAGAAGCGTTCGATCATCAGTTTGCCCTTATGGTGCGATGGCGTTAATTCACCTACAACCTGTTGTCCGGTGAGCGCCCGCGCTGCAGGTCGTCCTGCTGGATATCGTCTTTCCCCCAGGGAGATTCGCAGACACACTTCTGACAGCCGCGCTCTCGATCCGGACTGCAGATCTTGCGGGTCAGGCAGTGCAGGCCGGCCACTTCGGGACATTCGCCGGCAACAGGCATCGTCTTGCAGCCGGCCATCAGCAACAAGCCAACCCCCACGGCAACCAGTAGCTTTTTCATCTTGAGCCGTCCCTCCTTCCGCCTGGAATCACAACATACGAAAGGAAGAAAAAAGTCAAACCGAAAAAAGTGTTTGCTCGAAGCATGTCATGAGAGAAAATGCAGTCGATTTTATGAACATGAAAGGCCCGCCATGTCGATTGCATCCAGTATCGTCGAAATTCTGTCGCCACAGGCAGCCGGGGCTTCGGTGGCCGACGTGCGCATCGGGTTGGGCTACACCGCCGTAAGCCTCTCGGAAGGCGGCACAGGAGTCGCGCTGACATTCCTGCCGCGTGATGAGCATTGCTGCACACTGGTCGAAGATCTGCATCCGATCGCGGGAACCGAAGCCATCGATCTGCTGGCTCGCCTGTCCTCGCCCGACCCGATCGAGGCGGCCCTGGGCCTTGCTTGCGCAAACGCCTTGGTCAATCGACCCGGCTCCGACTACCTGCCCGGAGACGTTCTCGAACGGATCGGCATCGGGCCTGAAGACAATGTCGGTATGGTCGGAAACTTCAAGCCGCTTGCCGGCCCCATCAGGCAGGCAGCGGCTTCACTGACGATTTTCGAAAGAGTAGCGATACCACAGGGAGAGATCAGACCCGCGAGCGAGGCTCGCAAGCGATTGTCGACTTGCCAGATCGCCTTGATCACCGGCACATCGATCATCAATCATACTATTGACGAGCTTCTCGATGCCGCGCGCGACTGCCGCGAGGTAGTGATTTTAGGCGCATCCACTCCCCTGCTGCCCGAGGCCTTCGGACAAACCGCGGTTTCTCTGCTGTCCGGCGTGGTGGTCGAGGATGCCGTTGGAATCATGCAGGCAGTCTCTGCCGGAGGCGGGATGCGAGCTTTCAAGCATCATGTCAGGAAAGTAAACTTGCAAAGACGCTATGCCGACAGGCACAGTGATTCAAACCCCTCGGGATAGCCGATGGCGAACAATCCGTCTTCTGCGTTGTCCGCGCTTTCTGAAACCATTTTCTGGTCGGTCAGGCGCCACAGGCTCTTCTCTTCCTTGTGATCGCGCCGGGTAGCGGCCATGGCGGCCAGTTCTGCCGACAGGGCCTCGATCTGCCGCTCGTTGTAGCCGTTTCGGCAAAGCTCATTGAAGATGCCGCGAACCATCGAAGGGCTGACTACTGCCGTTCCCTTGCAATCCAAATTTGCCATCACCAACCTCCCTTCTGCTTTAGAAACAAGCAGACAACGTCTGCAAGGGTTGCAAGAGTCGAGCCAACCTCCGGCGCCATACGGGAGTGGTTGTGTT
>Ga0315535_1001113_pt1 | contig 18317 bp, 17 predicted proteins | sample SalMarSW160220MG_2_FD_203092 | JGI IMG/M metagenome (GOLD analysis project Ga0315535, IMG submission 203092) | Salt marsh sediment microbial communities from the Plum Island Ecosystem LTER, Massachusetts, United States - Salt Marsh Sediment SW1602-20 ... | reverse complement strand
CTGGTGAAGGATCGGCTCATCATCCGATTCCCCGGTATGGATAACAAGGTCCTTTTTGATTTTGACCCGACAGGCAAGACGAACTCCGTTTTTCAGTTCCTCCGGATCGAGAAGCTCTTTTTCTTCTGAAACAGGGGGTCTTACCGAAGAAATGACTCGTATTTTACATTTCCCGCATTTCCCCAACCCCCCGCAATCACTTTCCAGCTCCACGTCGGTCTTTTTCAGGGCCTCCCATATGGTTGTTCCTTTACGCAGTTTGAGCCACAGATCATCGGGAAGCACATTTAACATGATATATTTAGTTTTTTGCTTTTTGATCGGCAAAAATCCCGTAGAACTGCGTCTTTTTTTTGAGGGTTTTTTATTTTTTTTCGGTTTTTTCATGTGTTCTAATCCTACCCGGAAGGCGATCAAGGACGATCTGATTGATCTGGTGCAATACCCGGGTGTATCAAATGAATGAGTCTTTTTTCCAAATGCGTATAATCGGCGTCTATTATCTCTAGAGACAGATTTAAAAATCCGGCCAGTTTACCGGCTTCGGGCTCTAAATCCGGATCAGACGGTTGTCTCACATACATCACTTTTTTATAGTGCTTGAAAAAAGACTTTCGAATTTCATTGTCGTAAAGTTCCAGAGGTTCGAGACAGTATTCCCTGAAGTTGACAATAAGCTCTTTTTCCAAAAAATAGGTGCCGGTCGTTTCTGCCAGGATCTCTTCATAGAGATCGTTTCCGAGAAGCATTTCATAACAATGAAGTCCGGAAACCTTATGCGCGCAATATTGGGTACAGATCTCTTCAATACCTGGCACACAGTATCCATATAACAATAAAGGCCGTTCATTTCGTTTCCGGGCGCAGACAATTTCTCCGATCAGGTTTTTTTTTAACGTATGTGGATACAGATGCAGATTAGACGGCAAAAAAGTTACGCGCAATTGCGGATATTTTTCTTCCAGCCGAAGTAACTTAAGGGCAGGTCTGAAAACTCCACAAGCGATAAGACGTATTATTGAGCAAATTTTTGCCCCCTTTCTACCCTGTGATCCATGTTTTTACGAAACCATCATGTTTTAAGTTTTAAATATTTTGTATTTCCGGAAAACGAACTTTTATCCCGGAAATAAGCTCTGGGTCTAAGAGCCCATCCATATTTTCTGTTAAAATTTTCTCAACCCGTTCTTTGGCCCGGCTCAACATGTTGGGCCGACCCCTTTGTTCCCAGATATCGAAATTGCAGCGTACGGCAAGATCGGGGTAGAAAAATTCTTCCATCATATGTTCGACGGTGTGGTCTACCATGACATAATTACCACCCGGGCCGACTTGTTCAATGACGTCGGAACCGAGCGTTTCCGTGCTCACCCGGATACCGGATAGAATTCTATAAATCATGCCGATAATTTCATTATCAATAACGTACTGTTCGTAAGAAATTGAATTGCCAGAATCCAGCATGCCTGCCGCCAGATGAATGAGATCCGCTCCGCTCATGGCCACCATTAAACTGGAAAGACTTTTTTCACAGCCGGCCTGAATATCCGGCCTTTTGGCCTCGGTAACTCCGGCCGATGCGTAAATGGGCAAATGATAAAGCTTTGCCAGTTGAACCGCAGCAGCGTTCATCAACGCCATTTCCACTGACCCCATAGTATATTCCATGTTCCGCAGATCCATGGTTGAGGGCACCGCACCATAGAGAACCCTGGCACCCGGGGCGTACACCTGAGCCATGGCCACGCCGGCCAACGCTTCGGCGTGCATTTGGGAAAGGGTGCCGGCCAGGGTCGCAGGGGCAGTAGTTCCGGAAATTGGCGCCGGTGCGCAGGTGACAGGGATCCCGTTTTCGCAACAAAACTTAAGAATATCCAAGGTGTCGTACCCGAAGGTAAGGGGGCTTATGGGATTCGTTATCACAGAAACAAAAGGTTTTTGACTGAGGTTTTCTTTTCCTCCTGCTACAAAACCGGCAAGCTCCCACATCTGCCTTACGCCTTCCAGATTATCACAGCCGCCCATTACATGTTTGGTGGTGTGGTTCAGGGCATAATAGAAATTATTCAAATGATAGTATGGCGGTTCTATATCGTGAGCCTGGCAGGATATGATATATAAACGAATATTATCGAGCTGATTTACCAGAGCAGCGGTGTTGGCCACATCTCTGAGCATAGTGAGCCGGTACCCTCCCGTTCCCATATCAAGGATTCGAAACACCCTGCCGCCGTTAGAAAAATTGACCCGGCCTGTTCCCATATGAACATCGTTGACACCGTCACGGGAATAGAGAACAAATTGGGAGGGGGCCTGTGCCAATGTGTCATCCAGCCAACCCGTCTCAAAGCGAGCTATTTGAGTATTATTATCAATCTGAACTCCCGTTTTCTCCAACAATTCCAGAGAAAATTTGCAGTGGATTTTGACCCCCACACGTTCCAAAATCCTTCGTCCCGCATGGTCTATCTGTTTGATATCTTCCGGTCTAAACAGACTGCTGAAGGGAAATTTATTTTCCATGATGAATTCAATTCTCCGATGCTACTGATTTGCAAAGAAATACCATACATACCATAAATTAAAATCAGAGATTTTGAAGAATCTCATTAATATTCTTGAGTACTTCATCCGGTTTTGTAATCACCTGATGTTCGGACAGGATTCGTTTTGCCTCCACATTACAGCGCTTATAAAAATCCATAGCCCCGGCACTTTTCCAGGAATCATAGCGGGAACGATCCAGAATTTTGGGAAGAAACAAAGATTGCATGAAATTTTCAAAGGTGTGATCATCCGTGAGAAATATGGAACCCGGTTCGCCCTTGGCGACCCTTTCGATGGCCTCCAAAGCCAGGGTTTGGCTGGTAACCGGTATCCCCTCAGCGAAAAACCTGCTCATGGAGATAAGTTCGTTGGCCATGCAGACCATCTCAAGACAAGATGTGCTTCCGTATTCCAGAAACCCCACATCGTGGATCAGGTTTGAACGAGACAACAGGGCGGTAATGATGGAAAACATGGCTTCCGCCCCTGCCTGGGCATCCATGACCTTTGCATCCGAAGCGCCGGCATATGCCCATATGGGCAGGCCGTATATCTCGTCTCGCATATCCGCGAGTGCGGCCTGAGTGAGACTCCACTCCGGGCACCCGTACGAAACCACACTGGACTTCATATCCAGGATGCTGACGTTGGGACCGAAAAGAAACGGCGATCCTTTACCCACCATCTGGTGAACCACGAGTCCCACCAAATTTTCAGCGATTCCCAGCGCCATGGCCCCGGCGAGGGTGACCGGTGCTCCGCCGCCTGCGTTTGAACCGGACGGAAAGCAGACGGGAATCTTTTTTTCGGCACAGAACATCAGCCGTTCCATGACGTTTTCGGGAAAACGTAAGGGGCTGATGGCCTCCGAATAATTTAGAATAAAGGGCTTTCTTTGAAGGGCATCTTCGCTTCCAGCCACCTGACATGCAATATCATATATTTTGGCGATATCCTTACCGCTGTCCGCGATAAATACAATGGGTTTGTTGGTGTTTTTAACCATTTCGGCAAAAACATACACATAAATATATTCGATGGGCACATCTTCAGGGTTACCCATTGACATGGCAAAAGCAATGTTCTCAAGCCCGTCCACCAGCCTGGCGAAGTTTTCGACGTCTTTTTTAACCGCACGCCGGCGCACACCGGTTTCCAGATCCAGGGTGAACGTGGCGTCTGAACCGGTTCCATAAAAAGAATTGCCATTGGCAAGGGGCATGGTTTTGTTCCCCTTCTGGTCATAAAGCGTTATTTGCGTCGGGGCGGATCTCAGAGCCTCTTCGACAAGGTAAGACGGCATCCGTAACCAATCATTGTTTAATATCCGGCATCCGGCATCCGCAAGCATTTCCCGGGCGCCGGGGTGCTCCATCTTAAAGCCCGTTTTATCGAGAATCTCCAGGGCCGAAGCATGGATTGCCAGGGCCTGGTCACGGTTTAAAACCTTAAGCCGAGGTTGAAATGTGGGAATTTCCAGAGGTTTCATGCTTTACTCCTTGTTTACAGGGTTTTAAAGTTCAGGAAATGCCGAGTACCTTTTTCGCTTCAATCACGGCAGATCCCGCATCGGGCGCATAAGCATCCGCCTTGATTTCACTGGCGAAATTGGCCGTAACCGGTGCCCCGCCAATCATCACCATCACTTTGTCCTTGATCCCGGCTTTCCGGAGTGTCTCTATGGTTTCCCGCATGCCCGGCATGGTTGTGGACAGTAAGGCGGACATGGCCAGTATATCGGGTTCAACCTCCTGCACTTTTTGTAAAAACGTGTCCGCCGAAACATCGACCCCCAGATCCGTCATGGTAAATCCCGCCCCTTCCATCATCATGGACACCAGGTTTTTCCCGATATCGTGCAAGTCTCCCTTAACGGTACCGATGACCACTTTTCCCTTGGACTTGAAATCTCCCTCCTGAAATTGCGGTTTGATCAGTTTTACACATTCTTGCATAGTTTTGGCGGAACGCAACATTTGCGGAACAAACATTTCGCCTTTGGCAAACTTGTCGCCAACCTGATCCATTGCAGCAATAAGGCCTTGATCAAGAACTTCATGGGCCTTTTTGCCCGCATCCATTGCATTTTGTGTCAGCATCAAAGCTGTCTGAATGTCCCCCTTGATGACTGCTTCATTTAATGCCTTAAGGTCACTCATGGTCATCTCCCCCTTTTGATAGGATTTTACATTTTATTGTCAGTGTACAAGTTTTTTACGTATTGAAAAATTACTTATTGAACTCCTGACCCTTCATACTCCTTGATCAGGGCTTCATTTAATGGTTAATCGACCGTTTTGATATGCGTCTATAAAGTTTTCGCAGTATTCATCGCGACCGAGAAGCATCTCGATGGCAAGTAGTGTTGACGTCAGTTCTGTGTCACAGGGGTCTAAAATGGCGGCAGACAGGCCGTAAGCCATACCAAGAGCCAGAAAATTTCGATTGATGAGACGACGAGACGGAAGGCCGAAGGAAATATTGGAAAGACCACAGATGGTATTTACTCCCGGAAAATCGTTCATGATGTTACGGATGGCTTGTAATACGTCACAGCCCATACGGATGTCAACTGAAACCGGCTGCACCAGCGGGTCCACGTAGATCTTTTCCATGGGAATTCCCTGGGCGGTAAGTTTTTGTATAAGCTCTGATCCCACCTGCACTCTTTCTTCCACGGTAGCGGGCATTGACGTTTCACCCATACACAGCGCAACAACACAGCAGGGATGACCGGCGACCACTGGAAGAAGAGAAGAAAAACGGTCTTTCTCTAAGGAAATAGAATTGATCATGGGCTCGCCGTTGTGATGTTTTATGGCAGCGATCAGGGCATCGGGATCGGGACTGTCCAGACAAAGGGGCAGGTCCACGGCAGATTGAACGGTTTCCACCAGCCAGCACAGGCAATCGGCCTCTTTATCAAAAAAAGTTCCGGCATTTACGTCAATATAATGGGCGCCTGCCTGTGCCTGGCTTTGGGCAACCTTACCGATGAATGAAGCATCTCGTTTTTCCACCGCTTCAGCAATGCGCTTCCGGCTCGTGTTGATTTTTTCTCCCACAATGAGCATTTGCTGTTCTCCCTTCTACATTTCAAATACAATCCCAATTATTTTACTACCAATAAAATCAACCGCATAATATTTTCTCAATTGATGATAATGCATATCGCTATTTTTTGGGCACCTGCCGGCCTCAATTCCTTATCTCACTACATATGCTTTTCTTAAATGAAGGATATAAAGACACCACGGGATGATCCCGATTTACCAGACCAATGATTTATATATCCATCCTTCATCTCCGTCCGCATGGCGGACATGTATCCATTTGCCCTTTCGATTTATGACTTCAAACGCAACGCCTTTATCAGTTGTGAATACGACGCTATAGTTGGTACCAGGCCCCGATCGAATATTGCATTTTTCTTTGATCGTGATAACCGATGCAATTTTACGAACAAGAGACCTGTATATCCACCCTTTATCCCCCTCAAAATCGATAAACCTGTACCATTGCCCTGTCTTTTTTATAACCCTAAGCGGATAATATTTGTACACCTGCCAAATGATATCATAGTTGGTTCCGGGTCCTGAACGGATATTTGCTGTGGGGACTGCAACGGTGAGGCGTTCACCGGCACAGGCAAGATTTGCACAACTGATAAAAAGTATGGTTATGATGAATGCATTTTTGATTGGCATGAAAAAATGCTTATTGTTTGTCATATATTCCTCCATTATCTTCTGGATTCAGCATCTTTTATCTTTTCAATATCACGCAATTTTTGTTCTAATTTTGCCAGGATTCTTTATACTCTCTTATTTTTGCCACATACTTATGTCTCATATCTTTCGTAGCGATTTTGGCCATCTTCCCAGAAACCGAGATAAAATAGGACGAAAATAGGGAGTTTTTAATAATAGGTTCGTCCTTAGGGAGAAACGAGGTGAGAGCGAGCAACAAGACAGAAACAAACAATATTCCTTGGATGATGCCGATGCCGGCACCTAAAATGCGTTTCATCCAACTCAAAAATTCGATTTTAAGCAAGTAGTTGACAATCACTCCCAATATGCTGATCGTAAAAAGAAATCCAAAAAAAATACTTGGTTCAGTAAAAGCAGCTGAAATAGCCATAAGGAAAAAATATATAGTTGATTGTGTTTTGACTAATGGAGTATCGAAAATCGATAGAATAAAGATTTTCTGAGAAGCAGATTTTATAATCGAATCCACTGACCGACCGTCCCTACTGCTTTTCCTGTGCCAAAATGCTCTATGAAAATTTTGAAATAATAGAGCTCTTCCTTGCTCCGTACCATCGGATAACTGCCCTGAGCTTCTTTTAACTCTTCATCTGTAATCCTCGCTTCAAAATAAGCGGGCAGAACATTTGCGGAACCGGACCCTTGAGAAAATTCCTGTTTGAGGCGCCAGACGATTTCTTTGGGTAACAGTTTTTCATAAGCTTTTCTGAAAATCCATTTCTCGATTTTTTCATCTCCGTCCGGTCTTTGCTTATATTCAGCAGGAATACCCATGGCATAGTTGAGCAGTTCTCCGGATATCAAGGGGGTAACCACCCGGACGGAATTGCATAGATTCATTCGGTCAAGGCGTAATGACGCATTATTATGCAAAAAGCCGATACATTTCATTTGTTGCGCGAATAATTCTTCAGCGGGAAAGTCTTTAAGATACAGATACCCGCAAAACACTTCATCACCGCCCTCTCCGGAAAGCAGGATCTCCATTCCTTGTTCCCTTGCGTACTTAGAGATGAGATAATTCGATACAGAGCTTCTCACTAAAGAAGGATCAAAGGATTCCAGGCTCCAAATGACTTGGGGCAGTACCTCCAAAATTTGATCAAGGTCTACAATCAATTCATGGTGGTTGGAACCGATATAGTCGGCCATTAAACGGGCACAGACAATGTCTTCACTTTCTCCCACGCCCAGGGCAAAAGTCTTCAAGCGATCACCATTTCCGAATTTATCCCGAAAGGCATTGCCGGCCAGCCAAGCAATAACACTGCTGTCTATTCCGCCACTGAGAAGACTTCCTGTGGGCACTTCAAAGTTTACACGGTTTTGGAAACTGCGCTGGATAATGTCTCTGATGGTTTCCGCCATCTCGTTCGGGTCGCTATGTAAAATTTCAGGCTGTTGTTCCGAAAGTTCGGCAAACCGGAACAGCGTACCTGTGCCGTCCATGTAATATCCCGGCGGAAATTCATATACATCGTCGGTGATTCCTATCAGACTTTTAAGTTCGGAAGACAGATACAGCGATCCGTTTTTTCTTCCATAAAAAAGGGTTTTGATACCTAAAAGATCTCTGGCCGCAAACAGGGTTTCTCCATCGGAAATCACGAATGCAAAGATGGCATCATCCAAATACTGGAACATCTTATGACCATACTTTTTGAATAGAAGGAGAATCAACCGTTCTTCTTTGAAAGGACCTTGCGTGATCCCGTTAGTGTTACACAGATCGTTGGAGTTGCCCATTTGGCCATCGTAACATATGGAACTTTTTTTATTCCCTGGATGGGTGACAGGCACTGGATCGTTTTCCGGATGCGCTTCAGGGCAGTCGGCTCTCAGATAGTTCTGGGCCATGATTGCTCTATTGTTTATGCTAATTCCCGAAAGATAAGGTCCGCGATAACGTATTTTGTCAAACATTTCCTCGATCTTCAAAGAATCCGGACGACCGAAACCAACAATCAAACCACTCATACAATCTCCTACATTTTAATTCTGTTTCAAGTTTTATACTTCCAATTTTTCAGCAAAATATTACGTTGCAGGGATTAGCAGTTCGTAATTCACACCGGACGATCTGCCCAACGGGCCACATTTGAAAACACGGCTTCCGTATTTTCATAGGAATCCAAAAAGAGTCGATGATAGTGGCATTCTTCACGAGATCGAAGTTTCGCTTCCGGGTAACGGGTACTGTGCTTCCCGGCTTCTGTTTCATTTATTCTATCGGTTAAGATATGTTGGAGCAGGTCTACGGTACCGCTGCCTTCATCAAACTGCTCTTTTATCCGCCAGGTAATCTCTGTGGGCAAAAGATCTTCGAAAGCTTTTCTTAAAATCCATTTTTCTATAGGTGGCGAACCCATAATCTTCATTTCGGTCGGTATCAGCTGACCCAATCGGATCATAGCGAGATCCAGAAACGGCACCCGTCCCTCGATGGCATGCGCCATGGTCATTCGATCGACCCGTTGAAGATTTATGTTATGTAATGACGCTACCGACCGGCGTAATTCCCGATGCAGAAATTTTTTATCTTCTATTGCTTTATAGTAACTGTATCCACCGAAAAGCTCATCAGCGCCTTCACCTGTGAGTATCACTTTTACATAATCAGCAGCCAGACGGGAAGTAAAATAGCAGGGGATAGCGCTTCGCACCAAATCCTGATCAAAAGATTCAAGATAATAAATGATTTCCGGCAGCTTTTCTCTGACCTCTTGTTCGGTGAGAATATATTCATGGTGAATTGTATCGAGGTGGTTGGAGACCCGGCGGGCTGCTTCGAGGTCTCTGCTACCTTCAATACCTACCGAAAACGTGTGGAGCTGATCCATATGTTTTCTAGCCAGCGCAGCAATAATACTGCTGTCCAGACCGCCCGACAAGAACGCTCCCAAAGGAACATCACTCATCAGACGTTTGACCACTGCTGATTCAAGGGTTTCTCTGATTTTTTTAATGTAATCTTTTACCGGAGCTTGCCGGCTTAAAATCTCAGGAACTGTGTAAAAGGTCGAAAATCCACGGGCAGAATGGAAAAAGGCCCCGGGGGGGAATTCCCGAACGGTGTCACAGGTAGAAGGAAAGGCTTTGAGTTCGGAAGCAAAAATCAGAGAGCCGTTTATTTCGCCCAGATAAAGCGGTTTGATCCCGATGGGATCGCGAGCTGCGTAAAAGTTGCCTTCATCAGCAACGACAAAGGCGTACATACCGTCCAAATGTTCGACCATGGACGTCCCATGGTCTTCGTAAAGATGGACGATGGCCTCGCTGTCGCTGGTGGTGTAAAACTTATGCTGTTTGGAAAGTTCGGAACGTAAATCTGGAAAGTTATAGACTTCTCCATTGGCGATGACGGCCATCTTTTTTGATTCATTGTAAATGGGCTGGTCGCCGCCCTCAGGGTCCATGATGCTCAACCGTCGATGTCCTAAAATCCCCGGACCGTTTGACGAGACAAACATGCCTTCTGCATCCGGGCCCCGGTGACTCACCAGCGACATCATTTTTTTTACCAGCGACACATCTGCGTCACCCCATACTCCTGCAATTCCGCACATAAGTTTAATCCTGTTACTGTTTTATTTTCGTATTTCGAAGATTCCCACTATTCCGTGTCCAAATCCCGTTCCGGGTTGAAGATCGGTTTCAAGCTTGCGAAGAGAGAAGCCCAGGTGTGGCTCTATGACATTAGCCCGAACATCGCCCCAGGGCACCCATCCCACCCCTTCAATGACTCTGCGCATGGCTTCCATGGCTTCTTTAAGAGAGTCCGGATAATAGGGCATAATTTTCGGGACATTATTTAGTTTTTCATCTTCTGTATCATAGTTGCTAAGCAGTGAAATCGTATGGTTTACCAAGGTGTTGCAACACATGAAAAACATCTCAAAAAAATTGTTCAGATGATCAAACCCCGGCCGGGGCACATAGTCGACCAAAAGGCTTTCAAGATCTGTACGAACATATCCCTCAAACAGTGAATTTACCGGAAACCGCAACTTTGGGCAATTGGCGTTGTAGTCCCCGGTATCCATGTGGCGACCGATGAATATGGAACGATCAAAAAACTTGATCGGCTCGATCGTAACCCCTGATTCCTTGGACGCCTGGTCAATAATTTTCATAATTTCATCTTTTGTTATCAGTCGTAACGGAAAGGATGAAATCTCCATTTGATCCCGCTCTTCCTCGGGATAAATATAGGAAATGCGATAATCCATGAAATATTCTTGGTCAGCGGGATGATGCCACAGATCCTGCCATTCACAGGTATAACGACCCAGCCAGTCCCCCATAAAAATCGCACGCTCCGGTGCATGTCTGGCAATGTCCGCGATAATTTTTGCGGACTGATGATCATGGAAGTGTGAGAAGGTGCCGTAGGAAGTAAAATATACATCAAAAGGAGGACATTCGGTGATCTCTTCTGTCAGGCCGTTTGAAAGGTCTGCTTGAATAAACCGTGTTTTGGGAAGCTGGCCGATATATTCTTCGGCCTGTTGAAGAAGATCCGGGTTAATGTCGACCCCAACATATTCTTGAAGCATGTCCGGTGTAATGGCAGCGGTAATGAATTCGAAAATACCGGGATCTTTGGTTGTTACATTCATTAACAGGTCGTATCCGTCGGCGCTACCGCAACCCAGGTCAAGAATACGTAATCTTTCGAGGTTTGATTTTTTCCGTTCCACCAGATTATTCAGTGCGGGGCGCATGAAAATAGCGGTGTTCTGATCTTCCCAAAATCTTCGAACATTGTCATATTTTCCGGTCAGACCGCTTGCTTTTTCATATTTTCCGGTGCTGTGTGCCTGTGTATATGCCTTTTTTTCTCCCTTTTGGTTCATTGTTTACTCCTATCCAAAACTTTTCATAACCTCAATGGCCTGAAACGCATCTTTGCAATACGCATCTGCTCCAATTTGTGCCGCGAATTCCTTGGATGTGGGGGCGCCGCCGATAAGAACTTTGACCTTGTCTCGAAGTCCTTGTTTTTCCAGTTCCCTGATCACATCTTCCATATTTCGCATGGTTGTGGTTAAAAGCGCCGAAAGCCCTAAAAATGGAGCCTTGCTCTCTTTAACCGCATCCACGATGCGATCCGTGCTCACATCGGATTTTAAATCGATGACATCATAGCCTGAACCTTTTAACATGATGGCAACAATATTTTTCCCGATGTCGTGAAGGTCGTCTTTCACCGTTGCAATGATAAATTTGCCCTTGCTCTCTACCCCTGCCTTAATCAGATGAGGTGCCAACAAATCCATGGCTATCCCCACACATTCGGCAGACGCCAGCATGTCCGGGATCAAATACTCATTTTGCTCAAATTTCTCCCCCACGATTTCCATGGATTCTGTTAGTGATTCGATTAATATCTTTTTGGGATCTATATTTTGTTTCAATGCCTCATTCACCAGTTCAGTGACTCCCGGCTGGCCTTCCAGTCCCGGATCAAAGCCTTCGTCTTCAGCTTCCACTCTTCCCTGAATGACATTAAATGCGATTTTCTCTAAAAGTTCATCTGGATTCATCACCCACTCCTCCACTCTTGTTCGTTTGTTGTTGCAAAATAACACTTCTGAAATTATACATTTTTTTGAAATTAAAAATCTTTTAATAGCTAATGATTTATGCCACTTCCATGGAATGATGGAATATTGGAATATTGGATAAATCGGAAACAAACCATTTTAATTGTAGAAAAATCCTTCAAACCCATTATTCCATTACTCCATCATTCCATTATTTCAATTGGGGCGAAGCCCTTAGGTTGTTTTTAGGCTCGGCAGAAGCCCCGGCACCTTATCAAATATGCGCTCCACCACATCCGGGTCCAGATGAGGCGCCGGTTCGCTTTCCAGTCGAGCCATGTATTCGAGCGCAATTTCGATGACTTTGTCTTCTTTGTCCCTGGTTTCGAAGTGGTATGGGTCGGAGACATCTCCGCTGTGCATGGCCTTTCGGGCATGACGGGCAAAGAGTCGATGGCTTGAGGCCATGACCTTTTTTACCATATTGAGCGTGTTATCAATTTCTTCTGGATTGATCTTGGGCTCCCTGAGACAATGCTTGATTTTTCCAATCTGTTCGTTGTCAAGGACCGCCTGAAGCGGGCAAAAACAATTGGTCCGATCCAAAAGCCCGAACGCATAGTGGATATAGTGTGCGCCGCTCATGGCCATATAAAGATGGGTAAATAGTTTCTCAAACATGGCCTGCATTCCCGGCACATAGGCATCACCCACACCGGCGCTTGAATAACACGGCAACTTGTAATAGCGCGCGAGTTGAACGCAGTCGATATTATACTGATTGAATTCCGGGCAGCCGTATAGATCATGAAGATCATCCAGACGTGCCCTGACCGGAACGCTCCCATATAAAACCGGCGCCCCTTCGTTGATCAGTTGCGTCAGTGTAATGCCGGCCAGAATTTCCGCATTGATCTGTGCCACCATGCCTGCTTCCTGAATGGGCGCGGATGATCCCCCTTGAGGTGAAGAAGAAATCACCAGGGGGAGCCCTGCTTCAACAATAGCAAAGACTTTTTCTGCCGTGTCATCCACAATTTGGAGCGGACTTTTAAATACGCAGGCAATAAAGGAAATCAGCGGGTTGTCTCTTAATGCCTTTTTACCCCCTGCAATAATTTCGGCCATGGTGACCACATCACCAAAACGCGCCAGGCTGGTCAGACCGGCCTGGACATGTTTAGTGATGTTATTAAGACTGGCAAAGAATTTGTTCACATCATGGTTATCTGATGTGATCTCGGGGTCCTGGATGTTCAATGGTCGAATGAAGAAATCAAGATGCTCCAATCTTTCGCAGAGTTTTGCCGCACGACTTAATAGGGCGGTGCTGCCGCGTCGCTCTATGTATCGGGGCACTTTTACTGTAACAGCGCTGTCTTTCTCACTGACAAAATCCTCCATCTCGGCATCGAGCCAGATATTTGCTTCAGATCCTGATCCAAAATAAGCCCTCGGAATTTCCGCATCGATAAACAGGCGGTTTTCCGGTTTTCTTGCGCCCAAAACAATCCGGGAAGGTGCTTTTGCAACAGCTTCTTTGATGAGTCCGTCCGGAAAACTAACCCGCCACCATGTTGCGTTCGTATCGCTTTCTTCCCGGACCTGAGCGCCGTTTTCTTTGAAAAGTCTGGCCGCCCGCTCGTTATAGCACCAGATTCCCGGGTCGGACAGTATGTTTAACGACGCTTGATCAAGCCATTTCACCTGATCCTGATTCAGCCGTTCATAAGGCTTGACCAAAACCCCTTGTCTAAATGATTCAACCACTGGTTCCTCCTATGGATTTTTTATTTTCTAAAGCTCCGCATATACCGGCGGCAATGTCGATCCTTCCCGGCCAACACCTCTCCTGTTTTCACCGCTCCCATCAGGTCTTGATCCAAGGGGTCGATAATGGCGGCATCGAGCCCCGCAGATATACACATAAGCAGGTAGGCAACATTAAGTCTTCCCCGCTCTGGCAGGCCGTAGGATACGTTTGAAAGCCCTGTCACGGTTTTTGCTCCAGGAAATTTTTCTTTAATGGCGGCTAATGTTTTTAGGGTAACCATTCCCGAATTTATATCCGTACTGATGGGCATAACCAAAGGATCGATATAAAGATTTTGAATGGAGACCCCGTATTTTTCGCAGGCACCGAGGATGGTATCGCAACACCGGAGTCTCCCGTCCACGGTTTTCGGAATACCGCTTTCATCCATTGCCAGTGCAATGAGAAAAGAATCATGTTCGGCGGCAAGGGGCACGATCGCCTCCAGGTTAGACGTTTCAGCTTTGGCGGAATTAATCATGGCAGGTTTGTTATCCATAATTTTAAGTCCGGTTTCCATTACCTTTGGATCCGCACTGTCAATGCAAAGGGGAGTGTCCACATGTTCCTGAATGCTTTCAACCGCCCATTGGATAGATTCAATTTCATCTTCAAGAGATCCCACGCCGGTGCCCACATTTACATCAATAAAGTTTGCGCCGGATTCCGCCTGTTTTTTTGCCAGATCGACAAGGTTTTCCGTCTCGCGATTTAAAATGATGGATTTTACAGAAGAAAGGGTTGCGTTAATTTTTTCCCCGATGATGATCATATATGAATACCTCTTTATAGTGTACCAGGTTGCAGTCCTGGAATTTTTTTGCGGATGATATCTCGTATTTCAGAGGTGAGCACCGGAGTTTCAGGTCGTCCCAAAATTTCCCTTGCTTTCTCTGATGCACGGATCCGTGAAGATTTTGCCCCCTCTTCATCCCAAGTTTCCCTGTTATTCCTGTCGCTGAGTTGGGGTTGGTACTGCTCGGTTCGCATGAATTTCCGGGTGTGGCGGTTTGAAACAAAATGCCCCCCCGGTCCAGCCTTTTTTAAAACATCAAACGCCAGTGTTTCTTCATTAACCGTTATCCCTTCAACAGCACGCATGACCATACCGATAATTTCGTTGTCTATTACCAACTTATCGTATGAAGCGGTCATGCAAAATTCCAGGAACCCCGCAGCATCATGGATAAAATTACCGCCGGCCAGTGCCACCATCAAACCGGTCAGTGCCGATTCGTAACCGGACTGGGAATCGTTGATTTTGGCATCGGACATGCCGGCCGTGGAATATAATGGGAGGTTATAAAAATTTGCCATCTGAGCCGAGGCCGCATTCATCAGACCCATTTCAACGGCACCGGAAAGATATTTCATGTCGCGGAGATCGCTGATTGAAGATATGCATCCATACAACACCGGCGTGCCCGGATTCACCAATTGGGTGAGCATGACCCCGCTAAGGGTGTCCACGTTTTGTACCACCAGATTGCCGGCCAGTGTGATGGGTGCGGTGGAACCGCAAAGGGGTTCGACCGGTACAACCACAGGTATGCCTTGCCTGGCAACTTCTACGGCTAACTCACCATATCTCTCATCCAGCATAAAGGGGCTGATAGGGCAGGCAACCATGGAAATGAACGGACGCTGTCTGAGTTTTTCCGGAGAACCTGCAATAAGTTCCGCCATTTTGATTACATTTCTCACCCCTTCCAGGGTATAGACGCCGCCCATTACATGCTTGCGGGTATTATTGAGCGCAGCACCGAACCGGTTCACATCCACCGTTTCAACCGGCAGATCATTGGGATACACATTGAGCATATAAAAATGTATATTGTCCAGAGCATCCACCATCCGGGCCATGTTCTTGATGTCTTCCAATCTGGACCGTCGTGCGGTTCTTTCCCCGGGTTCCTGAACATTAAGGGCGGTACCCCCGGTTCCCATATAAACCTTGTTGCCGCCGATTTCGCAGTCCAGTTCGCCGCTGTCCTCTCTGCCGCAAAGATGAACAACGGAAGGGGCCGGTTTGAGCAATTCCATAACCAGCTCCGGATCGAATTTGGCTATTTTGCTTGAATCATTGATGCTGGCTCCCGCTTCTTTAAAAAGGTCCAGTGCCTCCGGAAAATTCACCTGTACGCCAACTTCTGAAAAGACCTTAAGGCTTGTTTGATGTATTTTTTCCACATCCTCGTCGCTTAACGGCTTATACTGGCCTCCGTTGAGTCCCTTTCGGATCTTCATGCTTTTTTCCTTTCTTTCTTAGGAGCTCTCCTTGCCGGACATTCCGTCCTGCCGCAGTCCCAGCAAGGATTATAAGGCGTCTCGCCATTGGAATGTATTCCAAACACACCCGAAATAGACTTGCGGGGAGTCATGAGGCATGAATCATTCAATTCAACTTCAACATCCTGTGACTCTATTAGGCTAAAAAGTTTTTTCTGTTCGGTAACCGGCCAGTCACAATACCCCGGACTGAAACACAGGGTCACCTGTTTGCCCTGATTTTTATATTCATCCTTCATACGCTCATGAAACGTAGCCACCATATTATCGGCAGCCACAGATGCCATGGCGTCTAAGATGTACGCTTCTGCCAAGTGCTTTTTGTCCATGAGCCGATTGATTTCGCCGTCGATGCCATCACCTAACGTTGCGATATAAAATATAATATCGTCACAGTTTTTTAACATTTTTGAAAGTTTCGGACTTTTAAATTCCGGTCCTTCTTCAAGATGAACCGTTCCCTTTTCCACCGAATCGATCCCCGTGTTCTGGTGATACAAAGAGGGTTCCACAAGTTTTTCAAATATTGTTTCCAGTTTTTCTATTTTTAAGCGGGTCGAACGTGAAATGTTACCGAATTCGTCCGCCCCCAGGTGCCTGGCCAACTCATCTTTTTCTATGATCGGTATGATTTCCATCTTAAGATCTCCTCATATCCACATAGTTTTATTTCAATTAAGATATATTATACAAAAATAAGATTATTATAAATAAATTTAGCTCAAATGATTATAATAGAAATTATCTTTTGTAAAGATTTTTTTGAAAATATCCGGACAGGGGTGGTTTGCCGAGGTTCTTAGCGACCAAGAAAAAGATAAAATCCGTAGGACTATTTGACCTCCAAATCTTGGATGTCAAGCATATCGGTTAGCACGTTTAGGGAACGCACGATCTGCTCTTTTTTGGCGGTTTCAGTTTGTTTCAAACCATCAATGATTTTTTGCTGGATGGGAGGCGGGGCATATTGGGCCAACTTCTTTCCGGCTTCGGTAAGCTGGATGGTAATCACGCGGCGATCCGGAGAGGTTCGCATTCGCTCCGCAAGACCTTTCTTTTCCAAGCGGTCGACAACGCCGGTGACGGTGCTGGATTTGACCATCATATGATTGGCGATTTTAGATGGTGGTAACGGGCCATACTCATGAAGTGTTAAAATGCAGTTGAGCTGTGCCGCGCTTACCTGATATTTTTTGTTTAATTCTTTGGTATAGAGCTCACTCGCCTGAATGAGCCTGCGGATCGAAAAGATAATCTGTTTGGTGTGGTCAGAGGGAAATTTTTTGTCTGTACTATTTAAATTGTCTTTACTCTCGGTTGACATGCCATTTAGTTCCTGTTAAAAAGTTTTTAGTTCAAATAATTTATTACTGCAAATTACTCGATAAATCAATATAATTTTTATGCTCTAACCTGTTTTTTTCATATCTGGATGGCTTTTCTGACAAACCATCAAAGAAATCATGATCAAACTAACGCGTGTTTTTAAAACATTTGACGCCGGCCGTTCCTATGCGGTCAAAGATCTTTCTTTAAGCGTGGGCATGGGTGAAACTCTGGTCCTTTTGGGGTCATCGGGTTGCGGTAAAACCACTACCCTTAAAATGATCAACCGCCTGATTGAACCGACCCAAGGAATCATTGAAGTCGGCGGGAAGAATGTCATGGATCACAACCCCGTGGATTTGCGTCGTCAAATCGGTTATGTTTTTCAGGGAATCGGTCTGTTCCCCCATATGACCATTGAACAAAATGTTGAAATTGTTCCACGGCTCCTGGGATGGTCAATCCGTTCCCGGCAAGAGCGCATGCAGGAATTATTAGAAATTGTCGGACTCCCGGCCGAGAGTTTTGCCCAAAGATTTCCAGATGAACTCTCCGGTGGCCAGCAACAGAGGGTTGGCGTTGCCCGCGCCCTTGCGGCAAACCCTGCTTATTTACTCATGGATGAGCCGTTCGGCGCTCTTGATGCCCTCACCCGTGAAGCACTCCAGCAAGAATTGTTAACCCTGAAAAACCAGCTTAAAAAGACGATCGTCTTTGTCACCCATGATCTTCATGAAGCCCTCCTGATTGGTGACCGCATTGCAATCCTGCATGAGGGCAATCTTGAACAGATCGGAACGAAAGAAGATATTTTGGATATGCCGGCAACCCAATTCGTACAAGATTTATTTACGATAAAACGGCAGGGTAAAGGCATTTGATTTCGGTGCAGCGTAGCGACGGCGTGTTTCTCTTGGAAACCGACTGACTGTTTGAAGGGCTTTAGCACGCGTTCGCCCGAACCAAATGAAATTACGGAGCGAAGCGACATCATTATTCGATGTTCGACGTTCGATGTTCATC
>Ga0315535_1001112_pt1 | contig 18329 bp, 16 predicted proteins | sample SalMarSW160220MG_2_FD_203092 | JGI IMG/M metagenome (GOLD analysis project Ga0315535, IMG submission 203092) | Salt marsh sediment microbial communities from the Plum Island Ecosystem LTER, Massachusetts, United States - Salt Marsh Sediment SW1602-20 ... | reverse complement strand
ATATCCCCTACTGGACCGAGGTCTATCTCTATGGAACAGATCCCACGTTCGATAACACCGGAGAAGACCTTGATGGAGACGGTCTCCCTATCGAATGGGAACATAAGTGGTTGTATACTCCTACGATGTGGGATGACCATGCTAGTTTAGACAGCGATGATGATAGTTTGACCAATGTCGAGGAATACCGAGTGTCTTCCTGGGGTTCTGATCCCTATCGGAGAGACATCTATGTCGAAATGGACACCATGGCAAAGGGACCTCTTGGGCAGAATAGCTCGATTTCACCTCATTCAAAGGAACTACTGAAAACAGCCTTTGATCGACGAAATATTGTATGTCATCTCGATGACGGTTGCATGGGCGGCGGTGGAGAAATCATACCCTTTGATCGACACACCTATCGTAGTGAACTTAAGACGTTCTATAACACTTATTTTCTTCATAATGATCCGGAAAACTGGCGGAGAGGCGTGTTTCGCTATGCAATGATCATCTATGATTTTGCAGCAGCAAGTGGCATGGCGTATGTAGGAGCACATCCATGGCTCTACTGGCATGCACAAGGCAGCAACACCTTTGTCATTAATGCACAAACCATGCATAAGATGTCAATAAAATTATTCAAACAAATAGATTTTGTGTTTGCCAGTGCAATGATGCATGAACTCGGGCATATATTCGGTATTGATTTTATGTTCCCGATGGGATGTGACATGAAGCGAACCATTCACCCACGAAATCTTGCGTTTTGGCTTTTTGGTAATTATAAAAGCTGTATGAACTATCGATACGTGTATTCAATTCTTGATTATTCAGATGGATCCCATGGGTTGTTTGATTATGATGACTGGTCAAACCTTGATTTTTCTTTTTTTGAGAAAAAGATGGTTAATTCATGGTAAACCAGAAAAACGGTGATGATTTCAATACTCAGTTGTGAGATATTTTACCACGTTGAGAATAATTTCACCGGTGACGTTTACATCCTCTGGGTCAAAATATTTTAATACATCCCCTTCAGAATGGTTTACCCCATCTCTATGATGTAATCCCCATCCACTATCCTTCAGGAAACATAACATCTCACAGGTAGGATGGCTTTTTTCAAATGGTAATGGATTACTGACGATACCTTTTTTCAACCAGACATATTTGAGATCACTTGAACTATTGACACGTTCGTCGTACTCTGTGTTTTGGATAAGCAGGGAGATTTTCGCTAACAGACCGATGTTGTTTCCCATGATATTCAACGTTAATGTTGGGTCATCTTGTTTGAATCCCAGCTGGTTTACATCGATCATGTAGATTATGTTTTCATCAGTGTGTGTTGATGCGTAATGTTTTGCTCCTGCGCAAAACCCATGTTCTTCCCCGGAGAACCCAATGAATTTCATTGTATACTTTGGTATGATATTCTGTTCCTTGAAATATTTCGCAATCGCGAGAACCAACGCCATTCCAATCGCGGCATCAGCAGTACCTTGGCACCACCAGGAATCATAAAGACAATCCACGATCACTGTTTTCGTTGGGTCTGTGCCGTTGATCTGCCCGATCACATTATGACTGATAATTGAAGTATTCAAATACTGTGTTAACGTAAAATCAACTCTTGTGTTCTGAATATCCTGTAGGATGGTTTCACCGTCGCTTTTATTGATATAAATAAACGGGATATGATTTTGATTTTTTAGCAGATTCATGTCATGAGTATCTTCATTGAAATCATACAAAATTATCCCCTTGCAAAAGTCAAGGGAGTTATCCCATGATAGCGAATAGAATACTGGGATCCCTCCTTGTAATTGACGAATGACGTAATAGTTAAAATAAAAATTATCAAGAAATGGGATCGTACTGAATGGATTATATGGGTAAAACGCTCTATCTTGAAGTATTAAAACAAATGGTTCAAGTCTGCCTACTATTTTTTGTTTCAGTATATACAATGATGGGGAGAGGGGCGGACGTATGACCGTGAGATTCTCATAGTGATAGGTATGATTTAGATCATGATTGTTTTCAGAGGTTTTAAACCATACCGGGGCGATATATGAATCAATTTTTTTCTTATTTATTTTAACAGAGTAATCAAGTATTTCTAACTCATGAGTCAGATCAGGATATTCTATAGTGTTTGTAATTTGTTCTTTGTAGGTGTATAAACCCAAAGCGGTCATGTTTTCATAGATAATCTCTGCTGCTTTCTGTTCCCCTTTTGTTCCGTATGCTCTTCCTTTTGCGATTTCACCATTTGATTCATTGTACGCAGTGAAAATGATATTGCTGAGATTCTCAGTAAGATTATGGATATACTGTAAGTCTAATTGTTCAAATGAATAGTCATAGGTTTTCTGTTGATTTGATTTTTCTTTATCAGCTAAAATGTTGGGGGTACTATTTCCAAAAAATAAAACTATGATGGTAGTGATAACCAACAATTTTGTTTTTACTTTTTTATTTTGCATTTTATCTTTTACGTCTATTAATTATTTTTTTTAAATTTTCATTTATCAACTTCAAATTACTTATTTTAAGCAACGATACGTATAATAATTTCATTGGTTTTTATTCAGTAATTCAATTCTATTATCCAGATGTAATGATATTCTGCTGTTGATTGATATCTCCCCGTGTTCTTCCACTAAATAATGGAGATTCAGACATAGCAGATGACTTTACAGATTGATATCCAACCACATTCGTCGACGAACTAAGAACTAGATGAACCACAGTAATCTCCTATAAATAGGTTATTTCCTCACTGATTAAATCCAAGCAAATATCGGAGTATCGGGAATGTGTTTGGGAACCGCTCAACCAACCATGTGATGAACGGGTAATGCGGTGGCTCATACGACAACGGCATGGTGACCTCCAAGGCCGTCCAGTTGCTCTCCAGACCAAGTATATCCCGTGCTTTCGATTTAATTGTATATGTTCCATCGTTTTCCCAGGTATGAGGCATCCAAATGCGTTCACCAGATGCACCCTCATATGACCAACCGTTTGTCCCGTCCCCCCAGTCAGTAAAAATCTGTACAGGATTATTATCAGGATCAATTGTTGGGAAATAATACCAGTATTCAGTACCAGCCTCGCCCTTGACGGCTCCATCAATAGTCGGGGGATTTGGTGGCATATTCGAATCTATAGAACCAAATGCATGCAAACCATTACCAAAAATAATACCTGTTGAACCGATGTAGACAGTTCCATCCGCAGCAATCGCTGGAGAAGAATCAACCAATTCATCAGATATGATTTTCCGCCACCGTTCTGTCCCATCTGGGTTCACCGCAATAATCTCACCTGCGACCCCATTTCCAACATCAGCACCAACGTATATGGTGCCCTCTGCGGCGATCGCGGGGCAGGAGGTGAAAATATGCCGGTCTCCTCCAACATCAATATCAAATATCCAGCGCATGGTGCCATTCGGATAAACTGCGTAGAGGTCATCACCACCTACATAGATGGTTCCATCTGTAGCAATCGCTGGAGTAGTTTCCGTACCAGAACCAACTCTGCAGCGCCAGCGCATCGTCCCATTTGGATACAACGCATAGAGGTAGCCGTCCCAGGAGCCAAAGTAGATGGTACCATCAGGTGCGATGGAAGAGACTCCTTTGACATGGTTTCCGGTGAGGAAAGACCATTTTAATGTCCCATCCGGATTCAAAGCGTAAAAACGATTATCCCAACTGCCAATGTAGATAGTCCCATCAAGACCTATAGCGGGGTCGCCGTAGATATCGTTGGGGAGATCATAATGCCAGAGTTCGGTTCCATTGGGATTGAAAGCAAAGACTCGACCCTGTGAATGTCCAATATAGATAGTTCCATTTGGGGCAATAACTGGTGATGATGAGATGATTTCACCAGTGTTAAACTTCCATTTCAGGTTTCCATTTGGACGCAGTGCATAGAGATAATGGTCGCAGGATGTGATATAAATAGTGCCGTCAGCAGCGAGCGCTGGAGTTGAATAGATAGGTTGCCCTGTTTTATATGCCCATCTCAAAGTACCGTTCGAGTATAATGAATATACGCGAAAGTCTGTACAACCGAAATAAATATTTCCTTCATCGTCAACCACTGCACCGGAATCAACACCACCGACTCCAAAGGTTTTAAACCGCCATTTCTCAATACCAGGATTATCAACCGTGCTAGAGAGGGTTCGACCGATTCGTCGGGCATTATAACTTTTCATCGGCCATGATGAGTTCATTGGTCCATTTAACCCAACGGATGACGGAACTGAGGATGACGAGGATAAAACCTGCTCGTTCACATCATTGTTTGTCTGTCCTATTTGAAAGTATTCCAGGTCATGCAACGCTTTGTATTCATAGGGATATGCTTTCCGAAGGAGAAACGTTTCAACAGATGATGTATCACGTTCGAGTTCATAGGAAGCATCTACAGGAATTGTCGCATACACAGGAACCAGAGAACTAAGCAAAATGAGAAGCACGAATGGAACAACAGCTTTATTCACTTCAATTCCCCCTTTTTATAATTTTATAACAATGTTCGCCTATAAGAATATTACTCATTTGATGACGGCGTAAAAAAAAAATTAAAAAAACCAATAAATTCAGACTCAACAGAAGAAAATAAACAGCCCAGCACGTCAACAATAAAAAGAAAAACTATTATTTTGGTTTATACTGCTGTATCTTCTTGTTTGCTCGTTTTCCACTCAACGTAAAATAAAGGTACACAAACCCAAGCTCACAACCAAAGATGACAAGAAAATACAAAAACGTGACAAAAATTGTTCTCGGCTCAAACCCATACGAAAGCGTAATAGACCCAAGGAACGGGATGAACATCCCAATCAAAATTAACAGCAGGACCTTCAGAAGATCTCTATTTTTTCCCATACCGGTATCGATAACCTCTGTCCTATTAAAAGATATTTCTCTATTTTAATACAAGTTTCCTTGTATCAGCAAATTCGTGGGACAGGATCACCAAGTGGTTTCCGGATAAAGCGCTTACCACCAACCGTGGTTTGCATCACAACACGAGAAACCGTATTGGTCGCCTGCCCAATGATTGCTGCATGCTTTCCTAAGGGATGTTTCCGTAGCACAGCAAGGACGTCCTCAGCTTTTTCTTTGACCACACCCAGGACCACCTTTCCTTCATTACCGATCTCCAAGGGGTCAATACCAAGCATGTTGCAAGCAGCTTGTACTCCTTTAGGAATCGGAATCGCATCTTCATGAAGAAGAATTCCTACCGTTGATTTCTCAGAAAACTCATTGACCGTGTTCGCAAGCCCACCACGCGTCGGGTCTTTCGCTACGACGATCCCTCCTTCAGCAAGGAGCTTTTCCATGAGACCATTCAATGGCGCGACATCCGATTTTATGGTTGTCTCAAAGCCATACCCCTCACGGAACGATAACAGTGCGATGCCATGCTCTCCGATATTCCCTGAAAGAAGCAAGACATCCCCTTCAGAAAGATTACTATCAAGTAACCAACGACTCTTGAATGTTCGGTGTCGCTTCACTTCCTTGATGTTACTCTCAAGAACCGGGCTGCGTCTCCCGATACCGCTGGTGTTGATCATGAACTGTTGAATCGCACCCTTTTCAACGACCTTTGTATCACCCGTTATAATCGGAACATCTGCTTTTCCTGCGGTGCGTGCCATGCTTTTTACGATGATTTGAAAGGTATCCAGGGAGAATCCTTCTTCGATGAGAAAACCAGCTGATAACGCACACGGCCTTCCTCCGACCATCGCGACATCATTAACCGTCCCACAGACAGCAAGCGACCCGATGTCACCACCGGGGAAAATCAAGGGTTGGACGGTATGAGAATCAGTCGAAAACACAATATCATCGATGACACCGGCATCATCAAGGGCAGCCAGGGAAACCTCTGCATCACCCTGTTTTGTAAAAAATTTCAATATGTTTTCTTTGATGAGCTGGTCCATCAGTTCGCCGCCAGCTCCCTGTGCGAGTGCGATTTTTTTTACCATGATTTCTCCAAGAACATCGTTTTTTTATATGGTATGCGATACAGAGGATTTATTTATATTCTCTGTTGCTATCACTACAGAATCATGTGGCAATGGCAGGATTTCGTTCTCACAAGCATCAATTTCGGATTTATGATAACCGCGATACCAGCGATCATGCGAAATTACCATCTCAAAGAAGCAAAAAGCCAATCGCTCTCTATGTATCTTGCCACAGCGGTCCTGCTGACGGTAATGGCCTATGTTTTCTTCACCCTTGACATGCTACTGAGCGCTCTTTCTACTGCCGGAACCGGCATCATGTGGTACGTCTTGACCTATCAGAAGGTAATATATTCACGATGAGATGGTGAACAAGAGATGGAACATACGACTCTCATCCTGTGCATCGGCAACCGAGATGGAGGCGATGATGGAATCGGACCTTATATTGCTGATAAAATGAAAAAGGACCCCAGGAACTTTACCATCCTTGACTGTGGTACAACACCAGAGAATTACACAGCAGTCGTCAAGAAACAGAAACCAAACACCCTTATTTTTATCGATGCTGCAGACATGAACCTCCCTCCTGGTGAAATACGAAGAATTCCGAAAGAAAAACTCGGGACGATGCACATCAGCACCCATGGGATACCACTACTCCTTCTCATCACGTATCTCGAGGCTGAAGCAGAGACCATTATCCTTATTGGCATACAACCCAAGAGAATGTCAGGTACCATGAGTGCCACGGTAAAAAAAAGCGGTGACCACCTGATCGATCTCCTGAAAAAGAAACAATACGAACAGATACCAACGCTCTAATACGGGTATTTCTTCCCAAGGACCTCAGTTGTTGACAACGCAGCAACCGCTCCCTTGGCACACGCAGTCACCACCTGCCGGAGACCACCGGTGATATCACCAGCGGCGTACACACCCCGAACGCTTGTTCGCTGTCCGGCATCAACGACAACATATCCGTTTTCATCCATCGTTAAGTGAAGTGCGTTTGCAATCTCATTTTGGGGCAACACCCCAACAGAAGCGAACACGCCATCGACAGCTAACTGCGATCGTTCCGTCGTTTCTAAATTAAAAAGACCAACTGAGGAGACTGCGTCTTTCCCATGAATCTCTTCAACAATCGTATTGAAAAGAAAATGCACTCCTTTTTCCCGTGCCTCATCCTCGTAGATCTTCTCTGCACGGAACTGATCACGACGATGGATAACATAGACTTCCTTACATCCTAATTGTTTTAAAAAAATAGATTCCATAAGAGCAGTATTACCTCCACCAACTACGGCAACCCGTTTGCTTTTAAAGAAGAAACCATCGCATGTCGCACAATACGACACTCCCTTACCTACAAGCTCAGATTCACCGGGCACATCGAGTTTTTTATGCTCCGTACCAGTACAAAGAATCACAGCTCCAACCTGATATGTTGCCTTTTCAGTCGTAATCATAAAGCCAGTCGACGATGGTGTAATATCTTTGACATCCTCATAGAAATGAAAATCAGCGTATTTACTCGCATGCTGCTTCATCTTCTCAACAAGATCAATCCCAGGGATAGAAACAAACCCAGCGTAATTCTCGATGTTCGGAGCAAGTTGTAAGAGTCCACCCCCGCTCCCACGATCAAACACAACCGTGGAAATCCCAGATCGTTTCGCATAAATCGCAGCGGAAAAACCAGCAGGACCAGCACCAACAATCGCTAATTCATACTCCATGGAACACCTCATTGAATATGTACTATTTCAATGTTTTAAACACCTCTCACAGCACAGCGTTTAAAAAATGGTTTAATTACAGTAAGTGTTTCGTACAGATACTCCCGAGAATAAGGAACCGTCTTTTCAAGAACGGATGACATGAGCGGCGAAATTGGTTTGAATTGCTGCAGATAATACGCATCTGCTCCGCTAAGCCATCGTGCGATTTCAATGATGTCTTCTTTTTTTAACAGGCTTGGGATGAAGGTTGTTTTGAACTCATATGCGGGTGCCTTGGTTTTAATCAGATCAATCGAAGCTTCAATCTTCGCCATTTCCACCGGCAGACCAGCGAGCTGATGATATTTACTTTTAGGAGCTTTCACGTCCATGGCAACGTAATCAACAAGCTGTTTTTCCAAGAGTTCACCAAGTTTTTCTGGATACCCACCGTTCGTATCAATCTTAACCAGAAACCTTTGCTTCTTAATTTTTTCAATAAAATCAACGATATCTTCTTGCCCCAAAGGTTCTCCACCAGAAATCACCACGCCTTCAAGCTGTTCTTTTCGCTTCGAAAGAAACGAAAGGATTTCATCCTCAGGGAATAACTCAGCGGTTCCCAGCGCAAGACTCTTATTATAACAGAACGGGCAGCGGAAGTTACATCCGCTAGCCCAGACTATCGCACTAATCCGATCTGGATAATCAAGCAACGATGTTTTTTGAAAGCCACCTATCTTCATTGCGTAACAAGTACCTTCTCCTGGAGGTCAAATGTTGTTCGATCGCGGAACTCCTGCTGTTTCCCTTTGTTCCACTGGTTCACCGGGCGGATGTAGCCGACTACCCGAGAATAGATTTCGCATTCCGTAGTCTTTTTTACAGCCTGACAGGTTGGGCAGAACTGATGCTCACCAGCGATGTACCCATGATCTGGGCAGATACTGAACGTCGGGGTGATGGTATAATAGGGGAGCGAGTAGTTCTGTGCGACCTTCCGAACAAGATTCTTCGTTGCAGTCGGCGATGGCTCCTCCTCGCCAAGGAAGATGTGTAGAACTGTACCACCGGTGTATTTTGTCTGCAGGGCATCCTGGAGGTCAAGTGCCTCGAATACATCCGTGGTGAAACCAACAGGCAGCTGCGTGGAATTCGTGTAGTACGGCTCGACATCTCTGCCTCGGTTCTGCGCATACACCTCTTGGTTGAATGTCCGAATCTCAGGATATTCCTTCTTATCAATACGTGCCAACCTGTAGCTTGTGCCCTCAGCAGGTGTGGCCTCAAGATTAAATATATTCCCAGTTTCTTGCTGGAAATCCGCTATTCGATTCCGCATGAAGTCAAGAACTTTTTCAGCAAACGCCTTACCTTCTTTATCAGCAATACTATTATTCATGAAGTTAAGCAGGGCATCGTTCATACCGATGAGACCAATCGTGGAGAAATGATTCTTCCAGTATTCGCCAAAGACCTTCTTTACATCGGAAAGATAAAACCGTGAGTACGGATGCAACCCGCTCTCTGTAAGATTCTCAATAAGGTCTCGTTTGATCTCAAGGCTCTGTCGTGCAAGCATCATCAGTGTGTCAAGTCGTTCAAAGAAATCCGCGTCATCTTTCGCAAGATACCCGATCCGTGGCATGTTGATGGTGACGACACCAACAGATCCGGTTTTCGGATTCGCACCAAAAAGACCACCACCGCGTTTTCGTAATTCTCTGTTGTCGAGCTTAAGTCTGCAACACATACTTCTGGCATCATCAGGTTTCATGTCACTGTTGATGAAGTTGGAGAAATAGGGAATGCCGTATTTTGCGGTCATGTCCCAGAGCGGCTGAAGGTTGTCGTTCTCCCAGTTGAAATCCTTAGTAATATTATAGGTAGGGATGGGAAAGGTATTATGAACGAGAAATTGATGGGCAATGAAGTTCTCAGTATCCGTAGAGAAATCGTACACCCATCCATTCGACGTGACAGCTGGTGTAATATGTTTGATCTTAAAGAAGAGAAGATTATCTGCTTCGATATCGCGAAGAGCAGGGGGTATTTCAATATGCAAGGCTCGTGCTTCATCAAGGATTTTCTTTACGATTTGGAGGCTGACCGAATGCTGTTTTGTTATCCCAAAGTGTGATAATTCTCGCTTCACTGTATTAGCAAATCGTCGTTTTTTAGCATCATAATAGAATGGTTTTTTTTCAATTATTTTACCAGCTAGATCCTCAAGACCGCTTTCTTTGATTGGTGTTTTTCCAATGGACCTTGATGTTTTGGAGAGAAGCTTATTGTTATTCCAGATATTAATTCTCCAGTACCTCCTCCCCTGTGAAGTATATGGAGTAAGCGTATGGAAAACATCAAGTTGTTTTAATAACGTTGAAAGACCATAGATCAGTTCTTCAGAGTTTGAATTTGCAATAATATCCTTAGTAATCCACGCATCACCTCTGAAATATGAATTTAAAAATATTTGTTTTTTCTCAGATGATAATCCGAAGATAATTTGTGGGACTTTCTTACCGGTTCTATTCCCAACGTCAAAGACTTCTAAGAGTATACGTCGTACCAATTTGGAATGCACGCGGATTTCAATGAGGTTTCTCTCTTTAATTTCACGGATGATAACAGGAACCTTGAAGATTTTTTTAACTAAACCAGCGACATGGGCAGCAACTTTTTTCTCCTTACGCAAGTTGAAACCAAGACTGATGCCACCGTACTTTTTATTTCGTTCAGCAGATCCTTCTGCGCAATACCACCCAAGGAATTCGATAAGCTCTGTAGTAAATGCTAAAGAATCAGCAATTTTAATTTTGGAACCTGCTAAATTAAGCATTGCCTTCGATAGATCAAAATCTGTTAGTCTTGATGCGATATTGTTTAAAGGAACGACATCGACCATATAGTCATATTTGGTTTTTGCATTACATTGGCGTTTCTCTTTATACGCAACATGATTTTTTCTTACTTTTGTAAGATACAACCCATCTTGTTTGCCTTTGCGAATAAATTCTTGAGAAAGAGAAATTTCTCGATTTTCTTCTTCCGAAGGTATGACTCTTGGTGAGATGAGATATTCTCCTTCCTTTAGTTCAGATGCTGGGCAATCTTGAATAACTCCGTTCCGGAGAACGAAGATTGAGTGAGAGGGAGTAACATTAATATTGAAACCTCCCGTGGTGGCAATGTTCAGAAGATTTTTTTGTGGATGGCGAACAACATAGTTGATACGCTCCCAGCGTACTTTGCCATTTTTCACCCCTGAACATTTTAGCCCTAGTTTCCTAACGTCTAGAACCTGGCAGTCATTTTCCTTGAAGTACGTTGGTGCTTGTTTGTCCATAAGACCATCAATATATTCTCCTATCCGTACGAGTTTGGTATGGCCGGAGTTTTTAATCGGACAAAGACAGTTACCATCAACGCTAAACGGTCGTCCTTTTGCGTCTCCGTCATGCATGATCTCCGCGAATGCATGGTTTATCATATCCATTTCGCTGGTGTACTCGCTATAATTGTTGTCCGTTAGGTTCCCACCGATGATCGCTGGTTCTTCAACCATGTAACCAGGGACGGTAAGATCCATAGTAACATTGGTGAACGGACTTTGAAAACCGACCCGTGTGGGTACGTTCATGTTGAAAAGGAATTTCTGCATTTCTTGTTTTACTGCACCATATTGTAAAGCATCTTTGGCGATGAACGGGGCGAGTAAGGAGTCAAAGTTTGAAAGCGCTTGTGCACCTGCTGCCTCACCTTGCAATGTATACAAATAGTTAACAATCTGCATAAGAGCGGTGCTGAAATGCTTCGCTGGTTTACTTTCAATCTTTCCAGATACTCCCTTGAAACCAAGAAGTAACAGGTCTTTTAAATCCCACCCTACACAATAACTTCCAAGAGTGCCAAGATCGTGAATATGATAATCTCCCTTGGTGTGAGCGTCTCCGATTTCTGGTGGGTAGATCTTATTGAGCCAATAATGCGATATTATGCTTTCTGTAGCGTATACATTCAATCCTTGGAGCGAGTAGCTCATGTTGCTGTTCTCGTTGACTTTCCAATCCAACATGCTGAGGTAATCATCAACCACATCGATGTCTTTGAGTAATCCTCCGATTTCTCGCATGTCCTGGTGTTGTTTCCGGTAGAGGATGAATGCTTTCGCGGTTTTCGCATGACCGTCCTCGATGATGACTTTTTCGACGGTATCCTGGACTTGTTCAACGGTAGGGATTTCACTACGTTTCAACTCTTTCTCAAGTATTGCGATAACTTTGTCAGTGAGTTCAGCTGCTTTCTTGTAGTCTTTTCCACCAACTGCTTGTGCTGCTTTCCAGATTGCTTCTGTGATTCTGACTGGGTTGAAGTCAACAATTTTCCCATCTCTTTTTTTTATCTTTCGTATCATATGTACATCTCCTCCTATTTTTCTGTGAGATTTTTAACCTCTTTTTCAAAGCTGGTGACGTCAGTGAACTGCCGATAAACCGATGCGAATCGGATGTAGGCGACGTGATCAACTTCTTTTAATGCATCCATAACGTATTCCCCTATGAGTGAGGTTCCGATTTCTTCTTTTCCGACGCGTCTGATTTTTTCTTCAATTCCATCAATCATTTCTTCGATTTTTTCGTAGGTGATTGGACGTTTTTCAAGTGCTTTTTCTATTCCGTTTCTTATTTTACAGCGGTCGAATCGTTCTCGTCTGCCGTCTTTTTTTATGACGAAAAGTGGTGCCATTTCGATGTATTCGTAGGTCGTGAATCGTTTGTTGCAGTTGAGACATTCTCGTCGTCTGCGTATGGATCCTCCTGTATCGCGAGAGTCGGTAACCTTCGTGTCAATATGATTACAATAGGGGCAATTCATCTCCCATCACCACATACAATATATAGTATAGCAAAAATCTTAAGCTACAAACTGTAGTATAGTTGAATGGTTTTTAAGTCTTTTGATTTTTTAAAAAAAATATGGTTTTCTTCCGTCTTATTTATTAACTATTTTGACTGAGACATGTTAGAGTGTGACGGTTTTTACGTGCGTGATTGCATGCTGTACAAGCTCATCGATGTTGATTTTTTGTTCTTCGGAAAGTATCTGCTCAAGACGTGCCTGGGTGGATGGTTTGGCCGGGACTGCATCACAGCCATGAGCAGGTGCAATTGATAACTCAAAGGTCCCAATTTTTTTTGCTATCTGAATCGTGTCTTCTTTATCAAATCCGATCAATGGTCTGAGAATCGGGATGTTGACTGCTTGTTCCACGACGCGGATGTTTTGAAGCGTCTGTGATGCAACCTGACCGAGGGAATCTCCCATGATGATTGCATCCGCGTGTTCTTTTGTTGCGATTGCTTCTGCATAGCGGAGCATCATCCGTTTGCAGACGACGCAGGTGAATTTGCTATCTGAGTTTGTTATGTAGGATTGAAGAGTCTTCCCATGAGGAACGAGCATTGCTTTTAGTTCCGAAGGTACCAGTTTTTTAAGGTATTTGGCAAGGGTAATAAATTTGTCTATCTCACGGTCATCGGTAAACGGCCGATTATCAGCATGAAGTAAAACAATCTCATCTGCATTCTTTGAAAGCAGGTACGTTGCAACAGGTGAATCAATCCCACTGGAGACCAATGCAACAAATTTCATGCGGTCTCCATTTCAATGTAGTCAAGGTATTCTTTCAGTCCGCCAATTGGGGGAAACACGATAATTTCAGGGATCTCATACGGATGGAGGGAACGGATCTTCTGTATTGCTTTTTCGACATTACGGTCAGTGGTTTTTGCTAGGAGAACACATTCAGTGGTTTCCTCAATTTTTCCTTGCCAGCGGTAGACGGACTCAATCCTAGGTATGATGTGGGCACAAGCAACAAGTTTTTCTTTTACGAGTGAGCGTGCAATAGTTTTTGCTGTGTCGACGGTATCAGTTGTTGAATAAATAATAGAAACCATGGTCGTACCCATAGAGAAGATGATTTTAAGAGTTTGCATCCAGGAGAGATGATCTCATTTGAAGGGTTTTTGCCTCCTGTATTATTTCTTGGTATGATCCATGGAATAAATGACTTTTACAGGAACAATCGCTGCACCCAAACCCGGGAATATGGGTAAAATTCCTTTCGAGAACTTGAGCTATTGTACATTCTTCCTTTTGATCATTTTCTTTATAGAATATGTCAACGATCTCGATAAACGGGAGAAGATAATCGATATGCCAATGAACCTTTTTTTCTGTCCTGAGATGTCGTTGAATCCGTTGATAAAGCCCGTTTAACGCAGAACCAACGTACACATACCATCCTTTTTTAAATTGAATCACTCCGAGTTTTCCTACCATAAGAGAGGTTTTCTTAGGAAGTTTCATGATAAGGAGGTAGGTACCTTTCATCGATAGGATATGTCCATATATTCTTATAAGACAGATTGTGTTTCATCTTCTGATGACAACACATAATCCTCAATTCATTACCGTTGATTCCCTTGCTTCTGCAAGAAAAGAAATCAAAAAGATAGGAAGCGATCCGAACAGCATCGACATCATGGCTCCAAAAGCGGTTTTTAAGATTATAAAACTAGAGAAAATCATATTGCAGGATGCGATTATCATGAAACAAGACATGCTTTCTCTAGGAGGTGAGGTGGCAATCCCTAGAGATGCCTTTGAGTTGAAAAAAAACCCTGCGGATATTCTGGTGATGGGAACGATCACACAACTCCGAGAGTTAGTTGGTAAACTGCACCGTCATTACCCTCGTCTCCAGGCAATTGCCGCTGAACTTGCTGTTTTATTGAAAAAGAGCTCATAAGAGAATGAGCCCCAAAAAAGACATTAACTCATAGATGATTCTAGGTCGGAGGCCGTATGGAGAACCCTGTGTGTCCCCTTGATTTTCGCTATGGGCGAAAAGAAATAAAAGAAGTATTCGGTGAAAAAAGTAAGCTACAATATCTCTTAGATGTTGAAGCTGCACTCGCTCGTGCTCATGCTGCTGTCGGCAATATTTCAAAAAAGGCTGCAGACGAAATCTCAAAGAAAGCCTCTGTAAAATACGTCACGGTAAAACGAGTCAATGAAATCGAGAAAGAAACCAGGCATGACATCATGGCAGTCACCAAGGCCTTAAGCGAGGCCTGTAGTGGTGATGCCGGAAAATACGTTCATCTCGGTGCAACCAGCTATGATATTGTCGATACCGCAAATGCATTGCAATTCGCAGCCGCAACAGATCTAATCAAAGCACAAGTAAGGGAACTGCGTGTGACCCTCGTCAGTCTTGCGAAGGAATACAAAAACACGATCATGGCAGGACGGACGCATGGCCAGTATTCCATTCCGATTACCTTTGGGTTGAAAATAGCGGTGTTCGCGATGGAAGTCGACCGTCATATGGAACGGCTTCATGAGTGTAAATCACGCTTGTTGGTCGGGAAGATGTCTGGTGCGGTCGGCTCTGGTGCAGCGATGGGGAAACATGCGTTGAAAATCCAGGAGCTTGTTATGGCCGATTTGAAACTCGGAACTGAGGATGCAGCAACGCAGATTGTGGGCCGTGATCGCTATATCGAACTGTTGTCAGTGTTAGCGAATATCGCAAGTAGTATGGAGAAGTTTGCTACGGAGATCCGGAATTTGCAACGCAGTGAGATTGGGGAAGTCTCGGAGGCATTCGAGGCAAAAAAACAGGTCGGTTCATCGACGATGCCACAGAAACGAAATCCGATCCTCTGCGAACAAGTCTGTGGGTTAGCTCGTGTTATACGAAGCTTCATTATCCCTGCGTATGAGAACGCCATCCAATGGCATGAGCGAGACCTCTGTAATTCCTCTTCAGAACGATTCATCCTTCCTCACTCATTGATTATGACGGATTGGATTGTGTTTCAGATGAATAAGGTGTTTCGGAGCCTGCAGGTATACCCGGAGCGGATGCGGGAGAACCTGGAGAATTCAAAAGGGTTGCCTATGGCTGAGGCAGTCATGACGAAACTTGTGCAGAAAGGCATGGGCCGGGGTGATGCTCATGAGCTGGTGAGAACCTGTTCTCTGAAGGCAGTCAATGACAATAGACATCTACTCTCCGTATTACTTGAAAATCCAAAGGTTGCAAAACTGCTCAAGAGGAAAGAACTCGAAGAAGTTATGAACCCGAGGAACTATCTTGGTGTCTCCGATAAAATCGTTGATCATGTGGTAAAGAAACTGACACGATAGAAAAAAGGTGCTAAACCATGGAAAAACTTGAAAGACTGACCGCAAACACAGAAGAAGTCGTTACCGTCGAAGAACTGAAAACGGTGTTAAGTAAACCAAACCCAAAAGCATACATCGGGTTTGAACCATCAGGGGTTGTGCATCTCGGTTGGGAGATTTGCACTAATAAGATAAAGGATTTCCTCGCCTGTGGTTTTGATTTTACGGTACTGCTTGCTGATTGGCATGCCTATATCAACGATAAACTCGGTGGAGATATCGAAAAGATCAAACTCTGCGGGAAATATATGGAGGATTGCTTTGCAGCGATGGGAGTTGATACAAGTAAGGTCCGGTTTGTGTACGCAAGTGATTATGTCAACGATGCTAAATATTGGGAGTTGGTGTTAAAGACAGCGAAAGCATCGTCGGTTGCCCGGGTGAAACGTGCGATGGACATCATGGGGCGAGGGGAAGAAGAAGCAGAAAAAGACCTTTCAAAACTGTTTTACCCAGCGATGCAGGTTTCAGATATCTTTTATCTTGAGTTGGATGTTGCGTACGGGGGGACAGACCAACGTCACGCTCATATGCTTGCACGAGATGTGGCAAAAAAAATAGGACGGATAGCTCCTGTTGCGCTACATACACCATTGCTCACGGGGTTACAAGCAGGTGGCCGCATGAACCCAATCGAAGCAAAAATGAGTAAAAGCAAACCAGACAGCATGATCTCGATCCATGATACCCCTGATGTAGTAATAAAGAAATTAAGCAAGGCGTACTGCCCTGAGAAACAACTCGAGGGAAACCCGGTACTTGAGATTTGTAAGTTCGTGATATTCCCTGACCTTGACGGAAAGCCTTTTTTGATTGAACGACCTGAGAAATTCGGGGGAAATCTTGAGTTTTCGACGTACGCAGACTTAGAACACGCCTTCCTTACAGGGCTTCATCCTCTGGATTTAAAGAACGCAACAGCACATCATATTAATGCAATCCTTGAACCAGTTCATGCGTTCTTTAAGCAGCATCCTGAGAATTTTCAGAAAATGAAAGCAGCAGGTATTCTTCAATAACACTGGTTCTCGTTCCAAGGAAAAAAAAATAATGATAGAAAAGGGCGCTTATCTCCCTTCGTTGCATGGTTCGTAGGTGTTTAACGCCGGGTCACCAAAAAGGATGTATTCCTGGAAGCTGACGTATTTTGATTCCATCATCGGGCTCAGGCCTTTCGATGCGGTGGTTTTGTATAAATCAGCGTAGTTGTTCTGTGCGAGTGCAAGATCTACCTGTGTGTCTCCTGTGTAGATATTAAGGGGAGGTGACCACCAGAGCTGCCAGGGTGCATCTGTAGGCAAATAGCTGTTTTTTGCATTCCGTAATGCTAATCCTACACTGGTGTTGAACTTCACCAGATTGGAACAGAGATCTTCATAGATCTTCTCCCCAAAGTGTGCATCAGGGAAGATCCCTTTATTCCACTGGCCTTTCGCTTTGATGTATTTGAGATATGTTTGAATTGGGAAATCATATTTTGTTTTCTTTGGCTCAAGGTAACCGCCCCCAATATTTGACCCGGTAGGCGATGCAATAAGAGAAGCGACGCCAGCATGTAATAATGATTGACCAATATTGGCCCGTGCGTACATTCCATCGAGTTTCCCACAGATACAGCTTTCCAACCACATAAACGATGGCCCAAGATTCATGTTTGAAACGGTTCTTGTGTTATATTCACCTGCGGAGGCTAAGTCTCCTCCAGGGCCTATGAAACCACCAGCGATCGGTACAATAGTTTTCGTAACCAATGATTTCACAAGTGGCCCACCAATTCCTGATGCCACTAAATCATTTCCAGCCACACCAAAGAGAAACTGATTCCCATGACCATTGACAAACAAAAAGTTGCTGGACTCAAAGATATCTCCGCCTTTAACGCTGCCTTCCCCTGCCAGTCTTCTGACCTGCCATTTTTCAAAGAAGAGCCTGTTTAAGATGTTACTGCTTTTAATTTCGGATAACGTTTGTTCGCTCAGACCCTTTTCCATACCTTCCTCATATAAAGCCCCCTGCAAGTCGAATCCTAATGGATCAACAACGTCATTTGCAGCTCGCTTATAGGTCATTTCAGCGTACCCTGTGAAGGCTTTCATAGGTTCGCCACGTTTAATCATTTTAAACAAGTCACCAAAGATGAAGTACCTGACTAACGGTTTTTGGAAATCCTGACCTCCTCCAACGATGAGACCGTAGTTATCTTTCCAGGTATTTAGGTTGCTGGTAAGTTCATGATAGAACACGCTTTTGAGTATCAATGCACTTGCATCCTGAGCATCCCAACCGGTTATCCGACCGACAATGTTTTCAATGAAGGGATATTTATTCTCATTGTCACTATAGAC
>Ga0315535_1001111_pt1 | contig 18332 bp, 15 predicted proteins | sample SalMarSW160220MG_2_FD_203092 | JGI IMG/M metagenome (GOLD analysis project Ga0315535, IMG submission 203092) | Salt marsh sediment microbial communities from the Plum Island Ecosystem LTER, Massachusetts, United States - Salt Marsh Sediment SW1602-20 ... | reverse complement strand
AAAATGCGCTTGCCAGGAATACCAGCATGCTCATGATTTGAAAACCATTCCTTGCTAAAGCCAAAGTATTTGAATAGCCCTTGAATGTATAATAATACATTGTTATTGTAAAAAGCCCTGCAAGAATTGCGAGTAAAATTAAAATGTCACCTATCATTTTATTTCCTGTAAATGAATGTTATAGTAATTCCTTGAGACTTAAGCATTTAATTATTTATAATCCATAATAAACTTTGCTTTGATCCACTTTATATTTTGCCTCATATTTACGTTTCAGCATTCCATATTTATTAGCCACTGCAACTATAATTCCATCTTCACTTATTTTCTTATCCAGTTTATCTTTTATAAAATTTCGTTCTTCATTAGCTTTATCGCAGTTGCAGATTTCCAGCGAATCTTTACAAGCACCGCATGAGCACACAAACTTGTTTGCAATATCAGTCACTCTACTGTCAGTATTTACGTTTGCGGCCAGGGTATTATAATTATTCTGTGAAGGGAGTTTAACATTATTATATCCTTCTGTCTTTGGCATAGATTTGAAAACAAGAAACACAAATAATGCAAGAACAGCAGTAACAACTATCTTATGCTTTTTTATTTCATGAAACAAATTCAGATTATTTTGTACGTTTATGTTGTTCCTGATTCTTTTGGATCGTTTGTTTCTGTTTTTACTAGAAGAATTATGTGAGTGGTTGTTATGCCTCTGTGTTAAATTATTTCCACATTTCACACAAAAATTACTTGTGTTTTCATTTTCAGTTCCGCAATTGGGACATGAAATTGAATTATTGTTTTGTATTAATTCAGAACCGCAGTTTGTACAAAAACTGCTTTCTTTATAATTATCTGTATTACATTTATGACATTTCATTATTCGCACTCCGATTAATTAGAAGTTGATAATTAATCAGCCCGGACCATCAAGACCGGGCTTTATTTAATTGAATAATTACTTTTTGTCCAGCTTAAGATTATTCTCCTTTTGAAGGTAGTTCATCATCGACTGGTAATTGTTCATCATTGAGCCAAAGTTTTTCATCATGGAATTCATATGCCCGTGCAGACTTTTGTTTCCCATTAATTCGTTGTTGTTCATCATCTCATTCATTTGACCGGCCATTGAATTCATATACTTTCCCATTTGCTCCATATTATTCATATAGGACATCATTGCTTGTGAGTGGTGCATTTGTCCCATATTCTGGTTCATTTGTGCCATCATAGCAACCATTTCACCGTACATCTGGTTCATATTAGTCATCATATTCTGCATGTTCATCATATGTCCACCCATCATACCTTGGTGGTTCATCATTCCCCCGTTCATCATTCCGCTGGTGCTGTCCTGTGCATTTGATGTGAGTGTAAATGCAAAAGCAAAAACAATTGCAATGAACAGTTTACTGAAAATGTTTTTTACAAATTGCTGTAACATCGTCTCAACTCCTTTTAATATTACTGATTGCATTACTTTATCAACTATATCCTGAAATTTGTAATGTTATTATTTAGTTATATATCCTTTAATGAGATACAAAAATATCTGTGTCAATCTTCTAGTGATCAATGAGCTTTTCTTATAGTTTATTATCAAAACGTACTTTCTCTTTATATAATTAAATTAACTTCAACAAGTATTTTACGCGTTACATTTTTTTATTTTTCTTTCATATAATTTGTATCTCATTCATAGACACTTCATTACTCTTAATCCTTTAGGAAATGTTCTCACTATTTTACCTTAAATCCCGCCTTGATAAGAGTATCCTTTGCCTTCTTTAATGAAACCTCTTTTAATTTCATTCCGCACAGGGGGCATTTACCTGGTTTGTCGGAAATAACATTGTAATCCATCATATCCTGAAAAACCTTTCCATCTTTATTTTCATCAATAGCATTAAGATCTATTACGCCTTTGCGTACAATAGAGTTCCCATCATCTTGCATCTTATGTGCAGAGTCTCTCATAGTTTCCATATTCCTTTTTTCGTGATTCATTGTGGAATCTGCCTTTTCCTGCGCAAATGAAAACGCAGTTAAAAAGAAAGAAAGGGAAAATGTTATTATTAAAGTCTTTCCAATTTTGTTTGACATTTTTGTTATTCCTTTTGTTATATTTTTATAGATTTTGAAGATCATTTACTTCGCCGGTTTTAATTCGTACAGCCTTTTCAACAGGAGTAACGAATATCCAGCCATCACCTCTTTGGCCAGTATGAGCGTATTTTGAAATTACACTTACTAATTTGTCGCTGTCTTCGGCATTACATATAAGCTCAATTTTAACAACCTTAGAGTACTTCTGAACATATTCAATAGAAAAACTGAATGCTTCTGAATCGGCCCATTCTGCTAATGCGTTAGCGTCAAGCAGAGTCATACCTTTTACGCCAGCTTCTTCCAGTTTCTCAATTACTATATCGGCTTTGTCGTGCCTGATATATGCTGTGATCTCTTTCATTTTAATCCCTCTCCTGATTGTTGCTGATAAGTTTTAATACTTGTTTTTTCTTTATCACATAAAATATCGCGGGATAGAAGGCCAGTTGGATTATAAGTGCAGTAATTATTCCCCCGAACATCGGTGCCGCGATTCTTTTCATTACATCTGAACCGGAACCGTGCCCGATAAGGATCGGCAACAAACCTAGAAGCAGAACAGAAACCGTCATCACAACAGGGCGTATTCTTCTGACAGCGCCTTGAAAGATTGCTTCTTTTAATTTTTCAAGAGAAGTGAGCAATCCCTCCTTTTTCATATTTTCATAGGCGATTTCAAGGTATAATAACATCACTACACCCATTTCAGCACTCACACCAAGTAATGCAATTATACCGACCCAGACAGCAACGCTCAAATGATATCCTGCAAGATATAAGAACCAGGTCGCACCGACCATTGAAAACGGGAGAGCCAACACGATTATACCCGTATTAATAAATGACTTTGTATTGAAGTAAAGGAGAAGCAATACAATCAATAATGTAAGCGGAAGAACCATAGCAAGTTTCTTTGCAGCTCTTTCCATATATTCATATTGTCCGCTCCATATTAGTGAATACCCCTGAGGAAGTTTAATTTTTTGAGCAATAATTTTTTGTGCATTCTCTACATAAGTTCCGACATCTATATCTTTCAAGTCGATATAAACCCATGCATTCGGCCTCGCGTCCTCTGATTTAATAACCGGCGGACCCTTACGAATTATAACATCGCCAAGTTCCTCGAGTGGAATATTTCCGCCTCCGGGCAATGGGACCAATACCCGTTTCAATGCTTCGATATTATCACGGTAATCCCGCTGATAACGCAGATTAACAGGGTAGCGTTCAAGTCCTTCTACCGTTTGAGTAATGTTCATTCCGCCAACAGCTGACATAAATACATTTTGAACATCGGCAATTGTGAGTCCGTATCTCGCAATTGCGTTCCTGTCTATGTTGAAGTCTACGTAATTCCCACCGGCAGATCTTTCAGCGTAGACAGAACGCGTACCAGGTATTGTTCTGGTTACTTCCTCAATTCTTTTCCCAATATCCTGAAGTACATTTAGATCCGGACCTGCAATCTTAATTCCTACAGGAGTTTTAATTCCTGTTGAAAGCATGTCAATTCTTGTTTTGATCGGCATCGTCCAGGCATTTGTAAGGCCAGGGATTTTTACAGCTTTATCCAGTTCATCAACGAGTTTTTCGCGTGTCATTCCTTCCGGCCATTCATCTTCGGGTTTTAATTGAATGGTAGTTTCAATCATTGAAAGCGGTGCCGGGTCTGTGGCTGTTTCTGCACGACCAACTTTCCCGAAAACAGTTTTAACTTCAGGAAATGTTTTTATAATTTTATCTGTTTGCTGCAGCAATTCTTTTGCTTTGGTTATAGAAATTCCCGGTAGTGTTGTAGGCATATAAAGCAGGTCGCCTTCGTATAAAGGCGGCATAAATTCAGAGCCCAATTTTGAAAATGGTATATAGCTGCCGATAACAATTAATAATGAAAGAATTATTACCCACCATCTTCTCTTCAAAACAAAGTCAACGATTGGATGATAAACATTCATTAAAAATCTGGTAATAGGGTTGCTTTCTTCCTTTTTCATTTTACCGCGAATAAAATAGCCCATTAAAACAGGAACAATTGTAATTGCAAGAATAGCACCTGCTGCCATCGAATAAGTCTTGGTAAAGGCCAGGGGTTTAAATAATCTTCCTTCCTGCGCTTCGAGTGTGAATACAGGAATAAATGAAACTGTTATCACAAGGAGAGAATAGAAGATTGAAGGACCGACCTCTTTTGAAGATTCAAGAATCACTGCCCAATGGGGTTTTCGTTTATCTTCAGGTAAAAGCTGGTTATGCAGAATATGTGTGTGCGAGTTTTCCACCATAATTATTGCTGCGTCCACCATTGCACCTATTGCAATTGCAATTCCTCCAAGAGACATTATATTTGCATTCAGTCCCTGAAATTTCATCACGAGAAGTGCCGCAAGTACAGCCGTAGGCAGTGTGAAAATTGCAACAAGGGAACTCCTGAAGTGAAGAAGAAAGAGAATAATTATCAGAGCAACGATAAGACCTTCTTCAAGAAGTTTGTCGCTGAGGTTGTCCACAGCTTTGTGTATAAGTTCGCTTCGATCGTAAACAGGAACGATCTTTACATCGGAGGGGAGAGAAGCCCGCAACTCTTTTAATCTTTGCTTTACTCTATTAATTACCGCAAGTCCGTTTTCACCGTAACGTTGAATAATAATTCCCCCTACCACTTCTCCTTCACCATCTAAATCTGCTATACCTCTTCTTAACTCGGGACCGATATCAATGTGGGCAACATCTTTAAGGTAAACAGGCGTACCGGTGCTTTGATTTGTGCCAATTGCAATGTCCTTGAGATCATCAACGTTTTTAATATAACCCAGCCCTCTGACCATAAACTCAGTTTCTCCCATTTCCATTAAACGGCCGCCAACATCGTTATTGCTTTGCTTTATTGCCATTTTAACTTTACTAAGAGAAATGTTGTAAGAAGCTAATTTGGTCGGATCAACATTTACCTGGTACTGTTTGACAAAACCGCCTACGCTTGCAACTTCAGAGACACCCGGGATTGCAGAAAGTTCATATTTTAGAAACCAGTCCTGGATGGATCTTAATTCCTGTAAGCTCCTAGTGTTGGACTTTAAAGCGTATTCATAAACCCAGCCAAGTCCTGTTGCATCGGGCCCAAGTTCAGGTGATACACCTTCAGGAAGTGAACTTCTCATTGAGTTGAGATATTCAAGAACACGGCTTCTAGCCCAGTAAAGATCAGTTCCATCCTCAAAAATTATGTAGACCATCGAAAACCCAAAGAACGAGTAACCTCTTACATCTTTTGCGTAAGGAACGGAAAGCATTTTAGATGTAAGCGGGTATGTTACCTGATCTTCAACTATCTGTGGACCCTGTCCCGGATATTTAGTAAATATAATTACCTGTACATCGCTCAGATCAGGTATGGCGTCTACTGCTGTGTTTTTAATTGCCCATATCCCGCCGAATATCAATGCTGTGGTTAAGAGGATAACTAATATTTTATTATTAATTGACCACTCTATTATTTTGGCAATTATTCCGTCTTTTGCTGGATTATTTGTTGTCATTTAATTTCTCCAAAATTTCTTATTCAGTAACTATTACCCTAAACTTGTTTCAGGGTCTCATCAATTTTTAAGAAAGATTCCGAAACAAGCCCGCCTATTAGCAGACAGGTTCGGAATGACGATTCGTCTTATCATCTCTTATATTCAAAACCGTGTTCGGTTAAATTCTTCTCAACTTCTTTAATAGTGAATTCTTTTAATGTCATTCCGCAAATCGGACATTCTCCAGGTTTATCCGAAATAACATTCCAGTCCATAATGTCTTCGTAAAGCTTTCCATCTTTATTTTTATCGATTGCAGAAAGATCAATAACGCCTTTTCTTATCCTTTGATCTTTAATTTCGGAATCTTCTTTTTTGCTCATATCTTTCATAGAACCTGATTTTTCGGAATCCATTTTCATGGTTGTATCTTTTTTCTCTGCACCGAACTGCGATAATGCTGCTCTAAGATTGCTTTCGGAATCGATCAGGAATTGGGCTGAAGTTACTATTGTATTACCAGCATTTACTCCGTTAAGAACCTGATAGTAACCATCTGAATAATCGCCAAGCTTAACTTCAACGGGTTTGAATTTCCCGTCGCCCAGAGCAAGAATTACGATATCTTTTTGCCCTGTACGAAGGACGGCCTGTTCAGGAATAACCGGATAATCACCAAGGTTTTTTCCGTTAATAACTATATTAGCAAACATCGAAGGTTTTAGCTGGCCATTGTAGTTCGGCATATCAAATCTTACTTTTACAGTCCTTGTTTTATCATCAAGAGTAGGATAGATAAAAGATATTTTGCTTTTAAATGTTTTTCCAGGCAGGAATGTAAATGTAATGTCAGCAGGCGATCCTAATTGTATCTTTGGTAATTCGTATTCGTAGATGTCTGCTAACAACCATAGATTATCCAGGTTTGCTATTTTCAACAGCGGAGTACCCGCGCCTATTTTTTGTCCTTCAATTACATTTTTATGAATTACTGTTCCGTCGAATGGAGCATAAAGCGTAACATATTTTTTTATTTCTTTTGTGTTCTCTATTCTTTTGATCTCAGAATCAGGGACATCCAACAACTGGAGTTTTCTTACACTGTTATCTATAAGATCTTTGCCGCTTCCGGCGATACTTTTATCGCTGCTATTCATTACTGAATAACCGTAAGAAAGGGCGGTAATCAGTTCCTGCTGTGCAGCAACAAGCTCCGGTGAATAAATGTCGATCAACTTCTGACCTTTCTTAACCTTTTGCCCGGTATAGTTAACATAAAGTTTTTCGACCCATCCGCTGACTTTTGTATTAACTATATATTCTTTCTGTTCGTCAGTCTGAAGAATACCGTTTGTAATTACCTGCGAGCTTAGATTTTTCGTTTCAACTTTTGCAGTTTTAACATTCATGTTCTGCTGAACAGCTCCGCTAATTGTTACAATTCCACCTCCTGAAGCCTCATCTTCATATACAGGTACCAAGTCCATTCCCATTTTTGATTTGCCGGGATGATCATAAACTTCGCTTGGATTCATCGGTGCACGCCAGTGTAGTATCTTTCTTTCTTTTTGAGCCGTTTGATTTATATTGTTATTCGTATTGGCTGTACTACTACCCGATTTATTTAGCCAGAGAAACATCAGCACTGCTATTATTACTATGAGTATTCCGATTATAATGTTTTGCGTTTTCACTTTATTATTCTCCAAAATTATTTACTTAATTCTACCTACCGGCAGGCAGGCCTGTACCTGTTAAAAATACTAATTCAGCTATCTTTTTGAGATAATCTGTTTTTAATTTGTATAGATTAGTCTCAATCCTGTATAGCTGATTTTGTGCGTCTATTACATTTATAAAATCGACTTTATTAACCTGATAGCTGGAAAGCGCTGAACTCAGATTTTGATGTGCCTGTGGAAGCAGGCCTGTTTCGAATAAATTGATTCTGTCTTTTATCGAATTAAGATCAGTAACAGCAGTCCCGAACATTCCATCAAGGTTCTGAATTGCATTATAATACTGCTCCGAGTAAAGTTCCTGAATAGAAGTTGCTTCCTGGACTTTAGAAGAAATTTTTCCACCGTAATTTATTGGCAACGAAATACCCACTGAGAATGAAAGAAAATCAGCCTGATCCATACCCGTTTTCTCGAGTGTACCTCTTTGGCCATATTGAACACCGAGAGTAAAATTCGGTAGATAATCTTTTTCAGCAACTCTTTGTTTTAGCCTTCCTTTTTGCTGCGCAAGTTGGATTCCCTGCAGGAAAGGCCTGTTCGCCCTTGCTAATGAATCAAGCTGTTTTACAGTAACATTGATCGTCTTTATTGAATCGAAAGTTTCAGTATAAACGGGTGTGCCCGCATCCTGCAAAAGCAGCGCATTTAAGCCTGAAAGTACGGAACCTTCCATGCTTTTCAGATTTTCTATTTTATCTATAATATTTGTTATTTCTAATTGAACTTTTATAAGGTTTTGCTGGCTTGCTGTTGATACAGAGTACTTTGTGCTTACCACCTGTGAAATTTTCTCAAGTAAATTTTTACTTTCTCCAGCATATTCGATGCTTTTTTTGAAAAAGCTTAGTGAATAATATTTCTCACAAACGTTTTTTTTAATTTCGTTCTCAGCATCCTGTATTTCTTTATCAATTATAAGAGTATCTACTGCAGCTGCATCTTCCATGGCAGATAATTTGCCCGGAAATGGAATTGTTTGCTGAAGGCCAATTACTTTTTGTGTCATGGGTTCCTGGTCGAATGAAAAGGAATTTGTCGGCATATTCATCAAACCGAGCATCAGCATAGGGTTCGGCAAATTAGAAACCTGCGGGATTTGATTCTCCGCAACATTTCTTTTGGCGCGCAGCATTTTAAGTTTTGGGCTTACCAGGATGGCTTTATTAATAAGGGAATCCAACTGTGCCGTCTGTGCATAAAGATTGTTTATGCATGTCAGCGCAAAAGTTGCCAAGCCTATAAGAATTAATTTTTTCATCTATTATCCTCAATAGTTTTATACGGTCATATTTTCAAAATCTTCTAAATCAAATGAATAAAAAGGATATAACAGCAGGATACCGGAAGGATAGAATTATCCTTGGAACCCGAATTATATTTTTAGGTAGTATTAAATCAGAAGGACTGAGTTGTTTAAATATAGGGTGTTGCTTTGAAGCAGAGGAGGAGAAGTATCAATATATGTATAAGTGGAAATTTCTTGTTCTGTTTCTGAAGAGATATTATTAGATACAGGGAGAACTATATTAACTGATTGATTTTGAGATTCTGTTTTATTTGATATATAAGAATCTTTAACACCAATAGTGATAAATTCCTGTGAGCAGCAGTTTTCATCTTTAAATGTAATGCTTTTTTCGGCTGCTTTTTTCATTTCAAAAGGACAATTCAATTCATTTGTTTCCTTTCCGGATGTAAGCAGAGAGCATTCAGTTTTTATCGCTTTATTCAAGATATTACAGAATTCTACAGAGAATGGCAGTCCCGTTGTTGAAACGAAGAACAAAAAGAGTAAGGTTAATGTGGATACTTTTTTTATCACTATTAAGTCTAAATTAAATAAATTTTCTTTATTTACAAAAACAACATATATGCCAACCTTAAAAAGGTTACTATGTGAGCAGAATTCGCATTTTTCATAGTGTAGTTAAATTAGAATTCCCAATTTTGAGATTAGAAACATTTGAATTATTATTATTCTAGAAATAAATATACCAAATGGCCCATTCTGTGCTTTATATATTAAATATTAAAATGTACAGTATTTTAAGCTGATTTATGATATGTGATAAATACTCCATGTATTTTAATTACTATATTTAACGGATAATAAAGTAATGAATTAAACTATGGGAGATATTTACTTTCACAGAAATGCCTTCCTCAGGAAAGGATGAATTTATTATATTATTGATAGTTTTGAAGTAATTTTCCATATTCATAAATAATATTTGTCTTTATCTTAAAGTAACCTTTTAAATATTTTTGACTTCACCTAATTAGATATTGATGAAATTTCTCATTATCAAATAATAAAACCATCTCTAAAAAATAGGCATTTACATATGAAGAAATTTCCTATTTATTTATTTATCATATTATTGTCACTTTTAATTGGATGCTCTCAGACTATGGAAATTCCTAAGGATAAAGTAGCACCGACACTAATACGAAAATTAACTGAACTACAGCAAAATCATTCTGACCAAATTATTAATTTCATCGGGAAGTGTAATTCTGAAGTAAGCCCAGAGATAAAAGAAGATCTTGAGCGATCTGATATTAGTGTACACACAGTAAGTAAAGATATTTTTACTGGTAGCGGAAATTATAAATCGATCTTAAAAATAGTCATAAAGGATTACATAAAATGGCTGGAGACACCGAGAGAAACACATTCTATAAATTAAGAAAGTTTTAATGAGCCTCAGCAGGCAAATTCAACGTTACATCAAAAATTGTTATTAATGAAATACTGGAGTGATAATGAAAAATTTATTTGTTTTTTTATTAATTACGATTCTTAACGTAAACCTATTCAGTCAGAACATAAGTTCAAATATAATTAAAAAAATTGATCCTAGATTGATCTCAATACTAAATACGCCTCCTAATCTTTTGAAATCCGCCAGCTTGACATTGCCTGGTTCAATTCAGATAGATAACGATGTATTGAGAGTTATAGTAAAGACCAATAATGTTTCAGAATTAAAAGCGGAAGGTTTTAATGTAAACTCATCATTTCAAAAATTTTCAACTATTAGAATGAATCCATGGAATCTTGCTAAACTGGCATCAATTAATGGCGTAGAGTTTATTTCTGCAGGACATGTTACTTATCCTACGAATGATGTTGGTGGCGCAACTGTGGGAGCTAAATTATTAAATTCAGGCTATATCAACAACACTCAATATAAAGGACAGGGTGTTTTATTATGTATTATTGATACAGGAATTGATTGGAAACATCTTGATTTCCGAGATCCCACAGATACAACTAAAAGCAGGATAGTATATATCTGGGACCAAACTTTGACTAAAACAGGTATTGAAAAAACGCCACAGGACAGAGATGGTGTTAATTTAGCCGGCTTAAACTATGGAGTTGAATATTCTCAATTGGATATTGATAATGAACTTAATGGCTCAACCGTAGGCCTTGTGAGGGAAAAAGATATTAATGGCCATGGTTCTCACGTTGCAGGTATAGCAGCAGGAAATGGAGCAACGCTATTGGATAAAAAATATGCAGGAATTGCGCCAGAAGCAGATTTATTAATAGTGAAGGCTGGCAACGGTTCTTTTCCGGATAATAATGTAATTGATGCATTAACTTATGCAGGAAAGATAGCCGCCCAGTTAGGAAAACCTATCGTAGTTAATATGAGTTTAGGCTCAGACGGGGGTCCACACGATGGATCAACAACTAGGGAACAGGCTGTGGATAATTTTGTTACATCGGCTAATGGTAGAGTTTGCGTTATTTCTGCTGGTAATAGTGGCGCGAGTAATATTCATATAACTGGTACAATTCCAAATTCAAGCACTATCGAGTTTGATATTAATGTTCCGTCATATACGCCCCAAGCTGGTAATAATAATGATAATTTTGATTTTGATCTCTGGTTTAATACCAACGGAGGGGTAAGTGCTACAGTAACTACTCCTAACGCTATTCAGGTTAGCAGTTCGACCAGTACCAACGATGGAGATGTCTTCATCGGGAATGCTGTTGATGGTAACAATAATAATAGGGAAGTTGAATATTACATTTATGATCAGGATGCTACTAAACCTCCCGCCCAAGGAAACTGGAAATTTTATGTTACCAATACTTCTGGCTCATCAATGATTTATCATGGGTGGCTAAATGATGCTTCTATGCCCGCTACTTTAACAAATGGTGACGCAAATTATACGGTTGGTTCACCAGGCACGGCTACTGATGCTCTAACAGTTGGTTCGTTTGTAACAAGATGGAGTTGGAAAAGTATTAATGGCGGTTCATATGAATATACAGGCACAAATCTTTCTGATAATATTTCTTCATTCAGCAGTATTGGCCCCAGAAGAGATGGGGTACAGAAACCAGATATAGCTGCACCAGGACAGGCAATTATTTCAGTGAAATCTTCCGATTCATCTCCAGATAGTACCTGGGTTATTCCTGGTGGAAAGTATCTTGTTGAGCAAGGTACAAGTATGTCTTCGCCAATGACAGCAGGATGTGTTGCACTTCTTCTGCAGCAAAACCCCGACCTAAGTTACGGCCAAGTAAAATCTTACATTATAAACAATGCCTCTACTGATTCTTATACTAGCACTGTGCCCAATTATAGCTGGGGGTACGGTAAATTAAATATTTTTAGTTCAATGGTGAGTTTATTAAATCCTGGAGGGCCGAAGAACTTTAAAATTTTTATTTATGATCAATGGAACAATGTTCAATACGGGTATACAAACCTAAACCCAAACGATAAAATTGCTGTCAGATTTACACCAGGATTTAGTGGAACGGTCGTTGGAGGATTTATTGATCTATACAATAATAATATTGTAGGAAATATAAGTTTTGAAATTTGGTCTGATAATGGTGGGCTACCAGGTTCAAAATTGGGAAATACTGTTAATTATGATGCGAGTAATATAAATCCCAATACCTGGAATTTTATTGATCTTCAAACTGCAAATGTTAGTGTCACTAGTGGGACTGATTATCATATTATCGCTTATTTTTCATCCGGCTCTGCAACCGGGGTTTTTCTTGACGACGGAAACATTGATAATCGTTCGTCAAAGTACTCAAATTCTACAAGTTTATGGGCGGCATATCCATATGATCTTAGGATAAGACCAATAGTTGCTGCAGATAAATCTCTTCCAGTTGAACAGAATGCTTTTGTTCCATTGAAATATGATTTATATAATAACTTTCCCAACCCTTTTAATCCGTCAACTATAATAAAATACGATTTACCTAAAAGCAGTTTTGTAAGATTGAAAATATATGATATTCTTGGCAGGGAAATAAAGACCCTTGTAAATAATGAACAGATCGCCGGAAAATATGAAGTTCCATTTATAGGAACAAATCTTGCAAGCGGGGTATATTTTTATAGAATCGAGGCAGGTGATTTTATTGAGACCAAGAAAATGGTTTTGCTGAAATGATTATTTTATGCAAAGCTCATCTATTAGCAAAAAGATGGGCTTTGCTATTTAGGTTTAAATTAATTTTTTTGATACAGCCCTATCATATTTTCATCAGGGTCCTTTATTAAGGCATAATAACCCATTGCGGGAATTATTGTTTTTCCTCTGAATACCTGACCACCAATGTCTTTAGCTTTTACCAGCAGGCTGTCGATGTCTTTTACATTTATGTGAAAAGTGGTAGTATCACCGCTCTTAACGGAATCAACTTTTCTTAACCCCACAGTCAAACCCTTATATGTATTATAAAGTAAATAGCCTTTTCCAAATGGTTTAAAATCCCATTTAAAGAGTTTCATAAAAAATTCAGTAGTTCTATTAAGATTAGTGGAAGGTATTTCAACGTGCGCAATAAGATCTGACATAATAAACCCCGAATGTTAATAATTATAATAATTTGCTATTTCTAAATTAAAATATATTTCCAATAAAATCTCCTAAATTGATTGAAAAGGACATTAATTCCAGTTTTCGCTTAATCTTATTGACTTTAAGATTACTGATTAATAGTTTTTTCCCAGCCTAAACTAAATCATTTATTTAATAAGTTCTGAGGAGTGCCATGAATAAAAAAGTATGGATCACTTTTATTGTGGTTTTTATAGTATACTTTTTGCTGGGCTGGTTAGTGAATGAGGTTTTGTTGGCTTCAACTTATCAATTGCTTCCCGCCGGTATGATGAGACCTCCTGATGTCATAATGTCAAATTTATGGATAATTGCTGTTAGCCATCTTTTTTATGCTTTCTTTTTCACTTTCATTTTCTCAAAAGGTTTTGAGAATAAAGGCTGGATGGAAGGGGTACGATTTGGTCTTTATGTTGGATTAATGGTGTCTGTACCAATGGCTTATATAGCATATGCCACACAACCAATACCATACTCACTTGCATTTCAGTGGTTTATCTATGGGACGTTGTCTAATGTAATTATTGGCGTAGTTGCTGCATTGATATATAAACCTAAAGCTTCAGCAACGGTTTAGATTTTGAATACACTGTTCGTTTAAATATGGAAGGGCTCATTCAATTTGGATTGGATGAGCTATTTCATTTTAAAAGTATTATCTGTTCTAAAAATGGGAATATAAATGTATTAAATACCTTTTGTATCGCCTTTAACCATATGCCAAATTGTTAAAAGAATTATTTGCAAGTCAAGCCAAAGTGACCAGTTTTCAATATACCACAAATCATATTCTATTCTTTTTATTGTTCTCTTTTTATTTTCCTCTATATCGTCTACATCACCCCTTAATCCGTGAACTTGTGCCCACCCTGTAATACCTGGTTTAACCCATGATCTTATTTTGATATTATCAACCATTTGCTTATAAAAGTTATGAAAAGTAATATAATGCGGGCGAGGCCCTACCACCGACATATCTCCTTTTAAAACATTAATGAACTGGGGGAGTTCATCAATATTTGATTTTCTCAAAAATCTACCAAGCTTTGTAACGCGAGGATCATTTTTCAGTGTTGGATTGAATCCTTCCTTTGTCTTAGCCTCTATCATAGTGCGGAATTTATAGCACTTGAAGAATTCATCGTTTCTTCCAACCCTCTCTTGAACAAATAATAACTTACCCTTTGAACTAAATAGATTTATAAGATAAAGGATTGAAAAAGCCCAAGGTAAAATCAGAACTATAATTAAGATTGATAAAATAATATCTACAGTTCTTTTAACAAATCTCCAATGTGCTTCTGCCAGAGGTTCATCTCTTACTGTAATTATCGGGAAATCACCGATCATGTTTATCTGGTATTTTTTTGAAAGAAACTTAAAGTAATCGGGTATGATATGTACTCTTTGTGCATTTCGGTTGCAAATTTTAATAATTTTATCGAGCTGGCTAGATTCATAAATCGGGAGGGCTATAACTATTACATTTGTTTTACTTTGATTAATCACTTTTTCTAAATCAGCAATACTTCCCAGTATGTCTTTGTTTTCTTTATTGGGAGTATCATCCAAAAATCCAACAAACCGGTATCCGAAATCCTCGCGACTGTCAATAAGTTCCCGAAAACTTTGCCCCAGCTCGCCGCCACCGATGATCAAAACATTCTTTAAATTTTTTTCTTTTCCCCTTATGCTTATTACAATATGCTTTATTATCTGAATCCTTGCACTTACAAGCACCAAAAGGAAAAACGAATAATAAAGAATAAAATTCCTAGTGAACAAATCTTCTTTTGCTACGAAGATGAAAAGAACGGCAGTGATGCTCTGAACAAATATATTTTTCACTAATCCTGAAAAAAGGTATGAAAATGATCTGGTAGCGGCATCTTCATAAAATCCGGTAACATTTGAAAAAAAATACCAAATGAAATTAAGGGCAACCATCAAAACAAGCATATAGGGACGGGAAAGAAATATGTGCAAGGATTGCGCTAAAACTGCGGCCAGTAAAAAAGAAAAATTTATTACAATAAGATCACTAAATAGTCTTAAATAATATATAGATTTTTGGTTGCCAAACATTCCAGAATTAATTATTAGTCACTAAAATTACTTGTATTTTTCCTTAAGTTTTTCTTCAATAAAGTCTTTTATTTTAGTCTCAAACACCTTTCTTTCAAATTGCTTTGCATATTCTGCAATGGAGGCATGGTTAAAAGAATCTTTTTTATTTTCAAATCTTTCCACTGCATTTTTAATTGAAAGAGCATTTTGTTCGTTGAAATGAATTCCATTAACACTATCAATGACAGTTTCTGCAGTTCCGCCTTTATTAAAGGCTATAACGGGCGTACCGGAAGCCATTGCTTCTATGACTGTTATGCCGAAATCCTCCTCTGCAGCGAAAACAAAAGCTTTAGCCTTCTTAAATAAAACTTTTAACTTTTCTCCGGTTTGATATCCTACAAACTGAACATTTTTTGCAGCTTTTGCTTTTATTTTTTCTTCATCAGGCCCATCACCGACAATTATTAATTTCTTTTCAGGCATGAGAGAAAATGCTTCTACAATTATGTCTACTCTCTTATAAGGCACAAAGCGTGCAGCTGTTAAGTAATAATCTTCCTTTTCATCACAAAATTCAAATTTACTAATATCAACCGGTGGATTTATAACAGTGGCTTCCCGGTTGTAGATTTTTTTAATTCTTCCTGCAATGTAGTTTGAATTAGCGATATAATAATCAGGCCTATTAGCTGTTGATATATCCCACATCCTGATATAATGCAGCATTGATCTTGCGATCATTCCTTTCAATCCGCCTGTTAAATTTGACTCCTTAAGATATTGATGAGTCAAATCCCATGCATATCTCATTGGTGTATGTGAATAGCAAATATGCAATTGATTAGAGTTAGTAAGAGCACCTTTGGCCACAGCGTGAGAACTGGAAATTACTAAATCATATTCTGATAAATCAAATTGCTCAACAGCAAGCGGAAAAAGTGCCAGATATTTTCTCGCCTTACTTTTAGCAAAAGGCAATTTTTGTATAAATGATGTGGTGGGCATTTTGCCTTTGGTAATAAGTTTCAGGTCGTCTTTATTTAAAAAATTAAACAGCACAAATAAATCGGCATCGGGATAAAGGTTAGTGAATGATTCAACACACCTTTCAGAACCTGCGTAAGTAGTCAACCATTCGTGTACTATTGCTGTTTTCAATTTTCCCTTCGTATTGATAAATAAAGTTGTTTTGTTTTTTCAGCCATAATGCTAACTGTAAACTCTTTTTCTATTTTTGATTTTGCATTTTCTGAAAATTGTTTCCATTTTTCCTTGTTTTCGGAAAGTTTTAATAGATAAAAAGCTGCTTCTTCAGGCTTGTTAATATCAAATAGGTAACCATTTTCAGAATGTTTGACCAAGTCATAATTTCCATCAACTTTAGTTGCAATTACGGGCAGTCCAACTGACATTGCTTCCATTATGCCGAGAGGAAGCCCTTCCCATCTTGATGTAGAAATATAACAAAATGAGTCGATTAAATAATCGATAGGGTTTGTCTTAAATCCCAAAAACTTGAAAATACTTGATAATCCATTTTCTTCGGCAAGCAATCGGACCTTGTTTTGTTCGGGGCCGCTACCAATAAGCTGGATTTCAAATTTATGTAATGCTCCATTGGTTTTTATTTTATTAAAAATGGGAATTAGAAGTTCAGAATTTTTTGCATAATCAAATCTGCTTATTGTAACAATTTTCAATTTCGTTTTAGATAAATAATCGAAATTCACAATTTTGCTGGTTAATTCAACTCCATTGTGAATAATTAGTATTTTATCACTTTTAGCTAGTTTTAACGAAATCACAGTAGCTCTTTCGGATTCAGACACACATATAAATTTGTTCGTAAATTTCGACAAATATCTTTCGATGGTAAGATAAAGAAATTTGCTTAAGGGATTGTACTCCCCTAAATGAATTCCGTGAAAAGTATGGATGCTAATAGTTCCTTTTGAACGGGATAGCAGTCTTCCATAAATACCGGCTCCCTTACCGTGTGAATGTATAATATTTATATTGTTCTTTTTAATAATGTGTTTAAGTTTTGAGAGCTTAAAAATATTGAATTTCCTGTGAGGGATTGTAAAAACTCTTTTTTCCCCAACGATATCTACATAAATGTCAAAGTAAGGCTCTTCCTTTGGACAGGCAACAAAGAAGTCAAATGCCGTTGATAATGTTTTTAATAATAAATATATGTGTTTTGGCCCACCTCCATGATCGGCTCTTACAGTCAACAATAATATTTTTATTTTCTTTTCCTTAGACATTTATCATTTGAAGGATACTTATATAATTTATTTCGCGGCTACATATAAACTGCCTTAATTAATATGAGAATACAAAAACATTCCGGGATTAAAATCCAGTTTCCATTTTCAGAATTCTAATGCCTTGATTAATTCTTTGTAGCGGATTTTCCAATCGTTCAGTCTTGCCGATTCTACCAGCTCGTTTTTGTTTATTTGATTTTTGGTAGCCTTCTTTAGAAGTTGGACAAATTCATCATATGTATTATATAGAAATGCCTTTGTATTCATTTTCTCAAGCTCACTCCAACGTGCAGAAACAACGGGCAACCCGCACGCAAAATATTGATGGAGTTTTATTGGATTAACATATTCAATCAACTTTCTAGAATTTTTTATATCAAAAGGGATAATGCCCATATCAGAATTGTGAAGATATCCAGGCAACTCATCGCTTATTTTAATTCCCAGTACGTGAATATTTGGATAGTTGCTGAATTCCCTTTTTGCAATAATATCATTGCCGATTAAGACGAACGAGAATTGAGGGAGGGCAATTGCAGCATATTTAATCAATCTAAAATCGAACCTTGTTTCCATTTCCCCTATGTAAATAATTCGTGGATGCGGAATTGATTTTAAATCTTCCGGTTCTTCTCTGCGTCCATTTGCAAATTTTTCAAAGTTCACTCCATTTGGAAAATAAAGTGACTTCTTATCCTTAATATTTTCAATATAGT